>QWCB01000649.1_pt1 | contig 38302 bp, 26 predicted proteins | sample 1972511 | NCBI WGS metagenome assembly QWCB01 (sample SAMN09866719, study PRJNA288562) | Human gut metagenome isolate term5_stool, whole genome shotgun sequencing... | isolation source: gut | host: Homo sapiens | place: USA: California | reverse complement strand
GCCCCGTTTCTCCCGTAGACACTTCTTCATAAGTCGGATTTTCGGTTTTACCGTTCGCATATCCGCTCGTCGCATCGTACACGCCGTAAATTCTTTCCATATATCCTTCGATTCCCCAAAAGCAACCGCCGGCAAAGTAAATTGTCTTTAAATCACTTGCGTCGATAGTTTCTTTCGTTTTATTTATTTTCGGATTTTTATTCTGTTTTATACAACCCACAAGAATGATTGCCGCCAAAAGAATTGCGACAAGTTTATATTTATTTCTATTCATATTATCAACCTCTGTTTTTATTTATACCCTGAGAAGTGTTAAAACAATTAACTGCAACGAATTTTTATGGCACCGGACAAACGATTTCTCTTAATTTATCATGTTCAAAATATCATTCCAAAGTTTTTATTCCAACAAAAAAGGGCGTTTAGCCGCCCAATTTATTTTTTATTTCTTTCGTATTCTTCCTCATAGTCGCAGTCCAAGCATTTTATGAGATTCGTTTTTGCCTTTTTCCTTTCGGTCAATACTCCGCCGCATTTCGGGCATTTCTTTTCGATTGGAAGGTCGAATGATGCAAAGTCGCATTCCGGATATCTGTTGCAACCGTAGAAGACTCTGCCTCTTTTGCTCTTTCTTTTAACGATGTCTCCCTTGCCGCACTTCGGACACTTGATTCCGATTTTGTCCTCAATCGGTTTTGTGTTTTTGCATTCCGGGAAACCCGGGCATGCAAGGAATTTTCCGTACGGTCCTTGTTTAATGACCATCATTCTGCCGCAAAGTTCACACTTAACATCTGAGACTTCATCTTTTATCTCGATTTTTTCCATCTCTTCTTCTGCAACTTTCAAGTCTTTCTCAAAAATTCCGTAAAATTCTCTCAAAGCTTTGCTCCAATCTTCTTTGCCTTCCGCAATTTTGTCGAGCATTACTTCAAGTTCCGCAGTGAATTTAACATTTATAATCGACGGAAAGTATTCAAGAAGAATTTTGTTTACAAGTTCTCCGAGTTCTGTCGGTTTTATGCTCTTGTTTTCTATGACCACATAAGTCCTGTTGACAAGTGTAGAGATTGTCGGAGCATAGGTCGACGGTCTTCCGATTCCGTCGCTTTCAAGTGTTTTGATCAAGCTTGCTTCGGTGTATCTTGCCGGCGGTTTTGTGAATTGTTGTTCTTTTGTGAATCTTTCATGCGAAAGAAGGGATCCGACTTTAAACATATTTAAGTCGATATCCGTGTAGCCCGGTTCGATGCCTGACGCTTTCATATATCCGTCAAATGTGAGCTTGTTGACCACATTTCTAAAAATGTAGTCGCCGTTTTGAAGCGAAACTTTTGTAGAAATAACTTTTGCTTTTGCCATTTGTGACGCAACAAATCTTTCCCAAATCAGTTTATAAAGCTTGTATTCTGTGTCAGAGAGATATTTTTTCATCATCGACGGCGTTCTCATAACGTCGGTCGGACGAATCGCTTCGTGAGCATCTTGAGTGTTTTTGCCCTTGTTTACATAGTGCTTAGGGCCTTCATAATACTCTTTTCCGAATCTATCGACGATAAATTCACCCGCAGCTTGGATTGCTTCAGGTGCAATTCTCTTCGAATCGGTTCTCATATATGTGATAAGACCGATTTCTTCTCTTCCCACTTTCACACCTTCATAGAGCTTTTGTGCAATTTGCATTGTAAAACCCGATTTGAAGTTCAAGCGTCTGTTTGCATCTTGTTGCAAAAGCGAAGTTGTGTACGGAGATTGCGGACTCTTTTGTCGATTGTTTTTGCTGTTTTCAATGACTTTATATTTATTTTCACTGCAATACTTTTCTATTTTTTTTGCAGTTTCTTCATTCGGAACTGTGAGATTTTTGGCTTTTCCGTTTTCCATGATTTGCTTTAAATCAAACCACAAGTCTCCCTTTTTCTCAAACGAAACTTTAAGATTCCAATATTCTGTCGGCTCGAACGCATTGATTTCGTCTTCACGCTTGCAGATAAGCATGAGTGCAACCGATTGCACTCTTCCCGCGGAGAGTTTATTTTTAACTTTTTTCCACAAAAGCGGACTTATGCTGTAGCCCACAACTCTGTCTAAAACACGTCTTGCCTGTTGACTGTCTACGAGGTCCAAATCGATTTCTCTCGGAGATTTTATCGACTCCAAAATCGAACGTTTCGTGATTTCATTAAAAACAATTCTATTCTTTTTGCCTTCCACATCGAGCACTTTAGAAACATGCCATGCGATGGCTTCTCCCTCTCTATCGTTATCTGTTGCGATATATACATTTGACGACTTTGCAGCCGCTTTTTTTAAATCGCTGATAAGCGGTCCTTTACCACGAATGGTTATATATTCAGGCTCCAAAGTTTCCATGTCAACTCCCATGCGTGAACGCGGAAGGTCCTTTATATGTCCCTTTGTTGCCAATACTTTCTTATCTTTTCCCAAAAATTTTGAGATAACACGCGCCTTTGTAGGCGACTCAACTATAAATAAATCCAATTGATCACTTCCAATATATTCTTCAAAAACTTATATTAACAGATTATTAAAAAAAATGCAAATTATTTCATTTTTAACATATAAGTGCCGCGCCTTGTCGAAACTATGAAGTCCATGAGTTCGAGTTCCGCAAGTGTGACTTGAAGCGTTGTAACGTCAAGTCCGGTTCTCGCTATAAGCTTATCGACGTTTGCTTCGCCGTTTTGAAGTTCGTTTATGATTAAGTTTTGCACATCCGTAAAGTTCGTGCTCTTCTTTTCCTTTTTCGGCTCAGCAAATTCTCGCAGCTCTCGAATTTCCGAAACAATGTCCTCAACACCCATGACAAGTTTTGCACCGTCTTGGATGAGCTTATTCGTTCCCTTCGAATAGATGCTGTTTATGTTTCCCGGAATTGCAAAAACGTCTCGTCCTTGCTCTGCGGCGAACGACGCCGTGATAAGTGTACCCGACTTTTCCTTTGCCTCGACAACGACAACGCCGAGCGAAAGTCCGCTTATAATCCGGTTTCTTCTCGGAAAATTGTACGGCACTCCCTTCATTTTCGCCGGAAATTCAGTTATAACCGCACCTTTTTCGGAAATTTCTCCGTATAGCACTTTGTTTTTCTGCGGATAAATAACGTCAATACCCGTTCCCATAACGGCGATTGTCCGATTGTTTTCTTTAAGAGCCGCACGATGAGCGATTGAGTCCGCTCCGTCAGCCATTCCCGAAACAACCGTTATTCCGAGTTTTGAAATCTCGCTTGCAATAAACTTTGTTGCTTCTTTTCCGTAGTCGCTCAAACGCCTCGAACCGACAACCGCAAGTGCGATGTGGTCTTCCGGTTTCATCTCGCCTTTTATATATAAAATCTGCGGCGCATCTTCAATATTTTTCAAACTGTACGGATAGTCCTCGTCTTCGATTGTCATCACTTGAACGCCGAGATTCCTATAATATTCCTTTGTCCACTCGAGCTTGTCGTAATTTTTATTTTCTAAAATATAATCGATATCTTTTTCCTTCAAAATTTCGAGACTCATAAAATCATTCTTCGTCATTTCGAAAATTTCTGAAATATTTTCAAGACTCTCTTTGATTGCAATGATTTTTTTGTTCGACAAATTTATAGAATTTAAAAAGATATACGCATCACAATTTGAATAAGTCATGTCTAGAAATATTTCGAGTCGAACGACCTGTATCTCAGGGCTTCGAGCACATGCTCCGTCTTGATTTCGTCGGACTCCGCAAGGTCCGCAATAGTTCTTGAGAGTTTCAAAATTTTGTTGTATGCACGTGCGCTGAATTTGTATTTTTTGTACGCCATATCCAAAATTTGCGTTTCCGCTTCGCCGAGATGTATAAACTTCTTTATCGCCTTGCCATTTAGCTCGGCGTTGTTTGTTATGCCGATGTCCTTGTATCTTTCGATTTGACGATTTCTCGCTTTGTTTACACGCTTTCTGATTTCTTTTGACGTTTCCGCCGGCTTGTCGCTCTTTAGCTCATCATATTTTACCGCATTCACTTCGACGTGAATGTCAATTCTGTCGAGAAGCGGATTTGAAATCTTTCCGAGATATCTGTCGATTTGGCTTTGCGTGCAAGTGCAATTGTGGTTCGGGTCTCCGTAATATCCGCATGGACAAGGGTTCATTGAGGCGACGAACATAAAGTTCGCCGGATATTTTATCTGTGCGTTATGTCATGTTAAAACTTAATCTTACGTTTCAAACTTTAACTGACGGATACTCACTTTTTTTAAAACTTAAACTTACGTATACTTTTAGAAACGTGTAAATCAACACGGTTGTAGGAGTCGATTTTTATATCAAAACTTTATTTTACGGATTTTCGAATTTTTGCCCTTTTTGGACATGTTTTTTTCAAAACTTAACTTTACGGATATTCATATATTACAAAATTTATGAGAAATTATTTCAAAACTTGAATTGACGGATATTTCTATAACGCCGAAAAATTAATTCCACAATACATTTCAAAACAACTCATATTTTAAATTTTTTAATTTAAACCGACTCATATTTGAAGTTTTTAGATAAACTAATTTTTTTAAAATGTAATTTAACCCATATTTCGTTTAAGTTATTAACTCTTAAAGGTAATTATCTTAAAACTTCATTTCACGGATATTACCCTTTTTAAAACTTTAACTGACGCATACTCGCTCTTTTTTATAACTTACGTTTACAAATATGAACCTTTTTTTAGGTAAAATTAGAAGTCATGTTAAAACTTAATTTTACGTTTTAAACTTTAACTTACGCATATTCCCCTTTTTAAAAACATAAACTTACGTATATTTTAGAAACGTGTAAATCAACACGGTTGTAGGGGCGGTGTTTTTTATGATTTTTGATCGTGATTTTCACAAATTTCTGTTATTAATGAATATCCGTCAAGTGAAGTTTATATAAAAGTGTCAAAAAGGGGCGTTTATCCGTAAAGTTAAGTTTTGAAATGTTCGTCGCAAAACAATTTAAACCGACCCATCAATTTAAACAAACCCATACTTTTTAAAAATTTCAAAAAATATAGAAACAACAATTTAAAACAACCCATACTTGTCTTTTTACACCATTTTTTTAAGAAAAAGTCTCTTTTTTTGATGTTTTTTTATGAATATAGGTTGACTTAAATTGTTTAATTTAAACCGTCCCATATTCAAATTTTTTCAAAAAAAGGCAAATTTTCAAAACAATTTAAACCGACCCATACTTGAAGTCCCCCACTTCAAAATTTTTAAGTGGAAGTAGTTAAAAAATAACACACAAGAACAATTTTCATGTGTGTTATAGTAGTTTCTTATTTTATTTTTCAAACACCCTAGCTCCCATTGCGGTTGGCAAATCTAGAACTAATATTTCTTTTGAGTATGTTTTGTATTTTAAAATGAGTGTAGCTATTATAATATCGCCTCCAGCGGCGGTTATAAAAATGGCTCCTAGTATGGTGATTAACATGTTTTGTATTGTAAAGCCTATAATAGTCGGTATAACGCCTAAGATAATTAAAGGCATTAGAACCCCCAATACATATTCCTTTTTACCTAAAGGGACCTTACACGAGGCATAAGGTGTCAAATATTTCCATATAACACCAAATGCTACATCTTTAAATTTATTGGGTGTAAACAAAGACCATGTAAATCCATGGATTAGTTCATGAACCACCGTTAAAGCGATGTTTAGAAGTAAAAACCAAAGTATGCTTTTATATTCTAAGACATCAAATATGTCTTCTATTGTATAGATTTTTACATAAGCCCAAACAATAAAGGCAAAAAGCGGTAGACCAATAATAAATGTTAATATATTAGCTTTTACAATGCCCATTGTTAAATCTGTTGGTTTATAGCCTTTAGATTCTAAAACTTTAGAATTTTGTTCAAATATCTCTACTCTTTCATTAGTGTTTTTGTTCATAGAACTCCCTTTAATCTTCTTGTATTCTAACCTCTAAATCTATTCCTTTATAGGACAGATTTATACCCGTGCTGTCTTTAACAGCTTTTTGGAATAAGTCGGCTAAATCGTAAGCGGATAAGTCATGAATGTCATCTGTATACCAGTCATTGTCTTCTTCGTAAAAACATTCTGCGATTGATTCAATGTAATTTTTGATGTTTAAGTCAAGGTTTTTGTCGCCCTCCATTAAAAATTCTTCGCCATTTATATTGACAATTATAGTGCTGTGTAATGGTTCCGAAAATTTAAAAAGTTCTGCTATATCTACCTCTAACCCATTAGCTATCCTTTCAATATTTTCGATTGAAACATTTCTTTTTCCAGACTCTATGCCCGATATATATGTTCTGTTTAATCCACATACGTTTGCAAACGATTCTTGGCTATAGCCCCTATATTCCCTAAGTTCCTTAATTCTTTTACCGATGTCGTGTTTAATCATAAAAATACACCCCTAAATAATGCCATATGAAACAATTAATATTATTTCTAGTCTTTAATTGTAGCTTGTCCATTCATTAAGAGTGGCAACAAGAAGTTTTTTAAGTCTGTTAGTTCTTTATTTTCTCTTTTTAAAGTCACTTTAAATTCAAATATTTCTTCAAATGTTTTTCCAAGTACCTTGTATTTTTCAGCATTAAATGGCACATACATGTGGTTTAAAGCGTTGGATGCGTGTAATATGTTTGAACCTGTAGAATGTTGACTTATAGTTTTTTGTATAAATTCAGAATTGAGGATTTGATAAACTAATCCTGTGGAAATTATATTTCTTTTATCATAGACTTTCCTTAGTCCTGTAGAATAGCACCCCTCTATACCATAAGCCACCTTTCCAGGAGAGCCATCTAATGATAAAAGCACTTCATTTTCTTTGACCCTTATTTTAGATAGTTCTTGGTTTATATAAATATCAGTCACTCCCTTATCTATATCTCCAACTCTATAAAATGGAACATAATTCTTCTTTATGGTTGAATATTCTGAACTCCCTGGTTCAAAGCCCTTATCAAAATTTAGATAATCACCTAAATTAATAACATCCCAATCTTCAGGTATATTGCTATTGGTTTCTTTTGAAAACTTCATTTTTCCACCTGACGACTTATACGGTTTCCCCTCTTCGTTTGGAAAATCAAATTGTAAAAACCAATAGTTAAACAATAGACTGCTAAATTCTTCGTTGGCTTTTATTATTTTATTATTAATCTCCATCTTTCTTTCGATTGGCTCAATAAAATCAACAATTTTTTTCTGAGTTTCTACATTCGCAACAAGACAATTCATTTTGTGAATATGGTTTCTATTCAATGTTGGCACACTCGTTCCAGAACTAAAATTATCAAAGTTAATTGATTTTAACAAATAATAAACATATTTTGGTACATTGCCTTTGAAATCTTCAACATATAAAGAAGTATTTAGTGGCCAGCACTTACCTTGATAATATCGAACCTCTCCAATTGTCCCACTTCTTCCAGTTATTACGCACTCATCATCTATTTTATATTCGTTATGATATCCCACAATATTCGTTGAAGAAAATACTGGATATGGTCCAGTTTCTCTATCCTTTCCTGGTAGGTCATACCCTCTTTTTAATTTAATAACCTCACCCAACGGTTTGATAAAATAATTATCTTTTTTCATAACTTATACTCTCTAAATTTTTTATAATGTTTTTTAAAGTTTCTTCACTGTTTAGCTGAAGCTTTTTAAACTCCTCAGAATATCCCTTTATTTTTTCATCAAATTCTATCTTACTGATATTTACATACTTAATTTCTATTGGAAAGTGTTGTCCAGGAGAAAGCATATATCCTTTTTCTATAATATCTTCATTGGATACTAAGACAGAGAAATCTTTTATTGCTTCTTTATTGATAAATGTATTAATTATTTTATTTGTCTCTTCATCTGTTAGGATAGTTCTTTGATTTTTATCAATAGTTTTTTTTGTCCCAAGTTTTGAAGCATCTACCATTAAAACCTCATCATTATATTGTTTTTTCCCAAAGAAAATCACACTTACACTTGTAGGTGTGTTTGCAAATATATTTGAAGGCATAGATAATACCCCAATTATCATTTTTTCTTTAATCAATTTCTTTTTTACTTTACTTGCTAAACCGTTTTTTGCTGTTAAAAATCCTGTAGGAACAACTACCGCAGCAAGCCCATTATCCTTTAAGGAATAAATAATGTGTTGGATAAATAATAGATATATTTCCATTTTTGCCTTGTCCTTTTCGGGAATATTTGGAACTCCGTTTTCAAATCTATCTGTATTATTCCACTTAGATTCTATTTGGTCTCTAGTTGTAGAGAAATCCATTTTAAACGGTGGATTAGAAACTATAGCATCGAATTTCTTTAAGCCGCTTGATATATCTCCTTCTTGAGTAAAATGTGCTGGGTCTAATAGAGTATCCCCTTGAATAGCACGCTCTAAGTCCTTAGATAGTCCATTTAAGATTAGGTTAAGCCTTAAGAACCTATTTGATTTACTTGAAATATCTTGTGTATATACATAGGCGTTTCTTCTGTTACTTGTACTTCCTAGTTCATTTGCCAAATGTAAAATTAAAGATCCCGATCCTGCGGCGGGGTCATATATTTCAGCAACTTGCTTTCCACCCATTATATTAACAAGTATAGCTGCTATTATTTTACTTACAGTTTGTGGTGTAAAGTATTCAGCATAAACACCACTAGCTACATTATATTGCTTAATTAGGTATTCAAAGATTGTTTCGTAGAAATCAAAGCTTTCTTCAAAGAGTTCTCCGAAATCAAGTCTTGTATTACTAATATATCCAAAAGCTGTTGCTGCAAAATTATTCTTTTTAGTTCCAGATATATAGTGAGTTATCCCCCTGAATAACGGGTTTACTGTTCCGTCGGCTTCTCTAATTGAGAACTTTTCATTTCTAGGATTATTAGAAATATTCTCTAAAGCTTTATCAAACTCTTTATAGAAATCATCTTTACTTAAGTAGCTAGTAAGATGTTCAATAGTGTCTTCCTTTGTAAAAACTACATCATCTGATGCAAAGTCATAGAAGGCAGAGAGCATATCCTTATTGTTGATTATATCTTGTACATCTAAGTCAATTTCTTTAGAAAATCTATTTAAATTGTAATAGAATTTGTCGTTAAGAAATTTATACAAGAATAGCGTTGTAATGATTTCTTCTTCTGCTCCTTGGTTTGCTAGACCGCTTTGAGCGATTAAGCCTTGCAAATCATCAATGATTTTGATGATTTCTCTTTGCATTTCGTAGATTCTGTTGTTGTTCATATTTTCCTCATTCCTTATATTTTATATTTCAAAACATTTCTATATAGGTCAGTTAGAATGTTATCTATATTGCCCGATAGTTCTAATTTCGTGTATAGTCCAGCCTTTACCATCTCGACAACGACCTCTTTCTTTAAGCCTGTAATAAAGTTCTTTCTGTTGTTTATAAAATACCTATCCTTACTTAAAATCTTTTTATACTTTTGGTAAATGATGTCCATCATCTTTAAAACATCGTCTTTGTATTGTTCTTTTTCGTTGTTTTTAAAGGTGTTATTTGCGAGTTTTTCTTTTATCAACGATTGATAAGTTGCCACAAAAGAGAATTCTCCTTCAAACTGCTTTGCTAGCCTTTCGTTTTGTTCATTAATCTTTTGTATTTCTTTATATGCTTTTTCAAATTGTTTTTTGAGCTCTTCGTAGTTTCCTAAGTCCTCAATGTTTTGAATGTCCAATAGCTCAAATAGCTTTTTTAACAAGTCGTCTAAACTAATTAATTCAGCTTGATATGGGTTTTTAGTCTTTTGTACTTCATTTTGAATTTTCTCTAATGTTTTAATTATATCTTCAAAGCTATTATTGATATCTGTAGCCTTTTTCGTTCCATATTTTTCAACAAGCTTTTCAAAATCTGCTATATGAACATTTGTTTTCTTGAAGTTGTACATAATATCCACAACTTCTCTATTATCTAAGACTGTTAATAGGTCTATCGGCTTGTCTTTAATGTTTAAGAAGTCTATTCTTTTTTGGACCTCTTTTTTCATTAAGTCAAGCTTCTTTAAGTCAATTTCATTTGCCTTATCATAAGCTTTAGATATTATAAATTCGGTATGACATTCAACCATATTTTTGATTAGTAGTCTTAGTTTGTAGAGATCTTCTTTTTTAAACTCTGGTTCTGAAATGGTTCTTGTGAACTCCTCAACATTGTCGATTTGTTTTACTAAGGATATAAAAACCGCCTTGTAAGCTTGATATTTCTTCCATATTTCCTCTACACTTACAACTAATCCCTTTAATCCAGTTTCTTCGGAATCTAAATCTTTTATGTCTTCTTCAAGCTCCTTTAGGTATTCAGCAACCGTACGATCGTACTCTTCACTAATATCAACAAAGTCTGTTACATATCCATATTGGAAGTATTTGCCAGATTTAGAGCGATAAGGTCTGTTTACCCTGCTTATTGTTTGTAGTAAGGTGTGGTCTTTCGCATTTCTTAGTAAATACATCTTTTTAAGTCTATTTACATCATAACCGACAGTTAACATTTGGTGGACAACTAAGATATCAGGGTGGTTTTCATACTTAAATGACCTTTGATGCTCTCTGTTATTGTCAGCTTGTTCTGGGTTGTCCATATCTGTTATAACCAGCCCAGTTACAAGCTTAGATGAATTCTTTTGAAACCATTCATTTATTTTCTTAGCTTGATTATTTGACATACATACAACCATTCCGCCTATGTTGTCATCGTCATTAATAATTCTGAAGTTTTCAAAGTCTTCAGAGATGTATCTGCAAAGTGAATCTATATAAGAGTCTGATTCTAAAACTAACTTTGTGTCAATCTCTGGATCTTCCAGTTCTAAGTTTCTTTTTATCTCCGTTCTAGCCGATGTGTCGATGTTTTCTCGTTTAATTCTAAGCGTGTATCCGTCGGCAATAGATTTATCATAAAAATATTTATGAATATAGTCGCCAAATTTAAGATTAGATCTTTCTTTCTTACTTAATAGAGGGGTTCCTGTTAAAGCTACAAACACACCATTTGGGTCACTCATCATAAGGTTTTTAAAGTATTCACCAACCCTTCTATAGCTTCTATGAGCCTCATCAACAAAGAAAATTCTTTGTGTTTTAGTTCCATAAGGGTCTTCTACGATAGGCATATTTTCCGAGAACTTTTGAATATTTACACAGCAAAAATGCCCAACAGCATCTAATTTACTGTATTCAGAACTTGGTTTTGCAAGTTCTTTTGCGAATTTACTCCTACTTTGAGCTTCGTCAACCGAAAAGCCTCTTTTTCTAAATTCATCAGCAGATTGAGTTAATAGATCTAGCCTATCTACTACGAAGAAAAACCTTGCATTTATACCTTGCTTTGCATAATAGTCTTTTAATATTAAGTTTGCATATGCTGCTAAAGCTGTTTTTCCAGAGCCTTGAGTATGCCAAATTATCCCCGACTTTCCACCGCTTTCCAACATCTTTAAAAGCTTTCTGGATGCAAAGAATTGCGGATACCGCATAATGTGTCTTTGCTTAACCTCTCCATTAACATACATAATTCCATATTGAATCATGAACATTAATCTTTCTATGTCATACATAGATGTTATGAATTTATTACATGGAGTGTCCACCTTTAAATTATAAAGAAATTCATTGTTGTTGTATTCGTCTTCATCATATTGGTTATCTCTCAAAACAGCCTTAGTTTCTTCTTCAGAAACATTAATATAGTTATAGTTACTTAAGTCCTCTTCTTCTCTAAAAAATGAGAAGAAAGTTTTTGCCTTGTTTGGTGTTGTGTAGAAGCTACCTGCCTTTACCTCTTCAGCAGGTTGAGCATCATCAATAGATTCGTATTCCATGTTATTTGAAAAAGAAACTATTTGAAACATATTGAAGAACTTTTCGTGGTTTTTCTCTTCAAGGCGTTTATTGACCATTCTTTTAAATTCTTCTTGTATACCGCCGCTGTTATTAGGAGATTTTACTTCCAGAAATGACAACGGAATACCGTTTATCAATATGTTTATATCTGGTCTAAAAGAACCTTTTCTGTCTTTTCTGCCCTCGACGGAAAATTCTAATTCATTACACACTCTAAAATCATTGTTTTTAATGTTGTCAAAATCAATGATTTTTACTCTGTTGTTATCAGATGGTTTTTTTAGCCAAGTATAGAAGTCTTCACCTAAATCATTTTTCTTTATAGTTCTATATATCTCATCAATTATGTCTAAGACCTCATTATCGCTAAACTCTCTATTATTAAGCCTTTCTATTGAGCTCTTAAAAATGTCTATGAAAATGTTCGTTCTACCATCTATGTTCTGATCTTTTAAGGATTGATATTTATATCCTAATCTCATAAATTGTATTGTGGCTGGAAACTTAACTCTGGTATCTTCATTAAACATTATTGTACTTACCCCCATAATCTAAATTACATATCTTAGGATTCATATTTCTAAAATCTATAATAAGACTTAAATCCAGTCTTGTATGTAAATTTTTTTCAAAGTATATTTGTCTAAAAATCGCTTCAGTTCTATTATACCACTTTTTACCGTTATACGCACGTGAAAAATATTTTCTTTTATAATGCACGGAATTTACATAAAAAAAGATCCTAGATTTTATTCTAGGATCAATGGGTTTAAGTGTTTACGGGGTTATAAACTTGGCGGTTATCTTTTTTGCACCTTTGCTAAAGCTTTTTTATCAACCAACAAAAGGTTTATCGCTTTTATCGGCTCTTATAAGCCATATAAGGGTTTTAAATGTTATTTAGTATAATTATATAGATTTAATAGTTCCGAGCCAAAATAGGTATGATTTAGGCTTAATAAAGGCAACATAAAAAAGACTCCAGTACGAACTGAAGTCTTTTTGTGTTTTTATGGTCTATTTTATTTTTTGTTTATCTTTTTTCTTACGAGCTAGGATAAACAAGCAAGCCATAACGATTAGTAAAGTTCCTCCGCCTATCATAAGAGCTTTGGTTCCTCTTCCCCCTGTTGAAGGCATATCTACTAAACCTTTATCTGTAGCGAATTTAGCTATAATGGTTCCAGCTTCTTTGTCGGTTATGGAGAATTTAATATCTTCTCCGAACAAGTAGCCTTGTGGGGCTTTTGTTTCTTTTAAGATATAATCTCCGCTGGTCAGGTCATTAACTACTTTAGATATACCATTTTCGGTTACGAGAGTTGTAACGAGAGTTTGTGTATTATCTTCGTTTATTTTATAAAGCTCATACTCTGCTCCATTCAGGGTTAAGTCTATTTTGTCTTGTGGGACCTTATAGCCTACAAGGAATTCATTTTCTTTAACTTCGTCTAATGGAAAAGCTTCTACTCCGTTTTTAACCTTAACTAGTTGTAGTGATGCAGCTTTTAAAGTGTTAGTGAAAGTTGGAGTTTCGTTGTTTTCATGTACTACATCGGCTTTTAATTTGAAGTCAGCACCTAAAGACACCGTAATGGTTACATTCTTCTTAGATGTGTCATAATCTATTGAAGGATCAGCACCTTTTATTTCTTCTATGGTGTATTTGTGTTCGCCAGTTTCAGAAGGTTTAAAGGCTATATCATTAAATGTTACCTTTCCGTCGGCATCGTTTTTAGCCCTAGCGATTTCTTTTCCTTTAAGGTCTTTTAAAATAAATTCAAAGGCATCTTTTTTAGGTTTTTCTTCTACCCCGCCTTTTCCTATATAGACCTTTTTAGCTTCAAGAGATGTTGTAATAGAATCTACCTCGTGGTTAGTAAATAAAGCGTTTTCGGTACTATAGGCAATATCGGCTTTAAGGTCTGAATCTCCTACCCTTTCTACCTTAACCGTAACAGTTTCTTCGTGATCGTCATAAGCGGTTGTTTCACTATCACCTTTTACCTCAACAATTTTATAGGTGTGTTCTCCAACATCCCACGAGTTGTATTTTATAGGGTCAAAAGTGATATCGCCTTTAGAGTCGTTTGTTTTAGTTTGAAGAGTGTTTCCCTTATCGTCCTTAAGCTCGAAAGTGAAGTCATTGCCTTTTAAAGCTATTTCATTGCCCTCTTTGTCGAGGTGTTTTTTAGTAGCTTTTATGGTTGCTTCTGTTTCTAAAGGAGTTATTCTTACAATAGTATTAGCTTGGTCTATTAAGTCGTTTTTAACAATAGCATCCCCTTTGATTGGAGTATTGTTTGCAAAAACTTGATTTAGAGCTAAAGCATCTAAATTATCTTTCGTACATTGTGGAGCTTTCATATGAAGTAAAACACTTATTGATTGTAATTCTGTTAATTCAAACTTAGAACCGTCAGGTCTTTTAGTCAAGTCTACAGCAACAGCATGAACATTAGATAAATCGTCACCATAAGTGTATGGTTTCCAAATATTGGTATTAGTTAAGTCTCTATTTAATTTAATGTTTAAGTTGTCTACTGTGGACACATATACCTTTGGATCTGCTCCTTTTAGTATTGCTTGCGACGTATCTATTGATTGTAATGTCCCCTTCCATTGCTTTCTTCCATAACTTTCGTTAGACTTAATTGGGTCATAGTTTTCTATAGAGTCATAAAGAATCAAATCTCTTGTTGTGGTTCCATTTTCAGAAGCAAATCTTAGTCTATATGAATAATTTCCTCTCTCTTTTGTTTCAGTATCAACAACATATTTATAATCTTTTGGACCCTTAACATTTTTATGAAGACCAGTAACAGCAATTGTGTTTCCACTTACACTTGTTGAGTCTTGAGCATATACAAACTTACTACCTTCGTCACCAATGTTTTCGTAATATGGAATCTCGTAGTTTTTAACTTCGTTCCAATCTTTTGGATTATAATATCCGCCATTATTTTTATCAAGAAGATTATAATTTACACTTTTTAGCTCATATCCTACTAAATTTCTTTCGATTTTGTTACCATAATCTTCATAAGATTCCCATGAGTAATGCATAGTGTAAGCTAGTGTAAGTCTAATTCTTAAGTCTCTATAGTTGTCTTTTATATGTTTTTGAGATAATGCTAAGTTTTTAGGTTGCACTACCAACATAGTCCTCCCAGAGTTTCTCCAATTTAGAAATAGCTTGTAGTTGAATTCTAATTCCGTGTCTAGATTATCTTTGTCGATTAAATTGCTATAATTCATTCTATCATAACTGGAATAGGAACCTCCATAACCGTTTAAAGCGATATTACTCACAGCGTTTATACCAAGAGGCAATAAATCATAAAAAGCACCTTGCTTTTCAACATTGTAATTGTTATAAAGATAATCTTCAGTTGCATTATTTGAATAGTATTCTTGCTCTATTTTTACTGGTATTTTAAATTCTTTTTGTTTTCTGTCGTTAGTTGCTTCGCCAATTTTTTTGTATACATAAGCCCTTATTGTTGGTTTTAATATCTCATCAATCTTAATGTTATAATACGCTGAATCATGGTACATTTCATAGCCATAATTTTCTAAATCCAAATCAAGAGTTCTTGAATTGTTTTCATTTCTTTTAGATGTCCCCTTAATAGCAACCAAATTGTTATCTTCATCATACACAGACAAAGTCGCATCATTTCTTATAGTTAGGTCTAATGGATATTTATCAGTTTTGCTTTCTTCTATTATCTTATTTATTCTTTCACTTCGTTTTAATTTCCCATTAACCGCCATTAAAACATGAATCCTTGCATCGTTAGTTCCTATTTCTATCTTGGTTGATGTATATCCGCTTGGTATATTGAATATTTTAATACCATACGCACTTTCATTAAGTCCAATTTTCATCAAAATATTTTTTTCCCATGCGATCCCTTCAACAAGTGATTTAAATTTTTGGAAAAAAGATTCGTTTGCAGATGGACCCGAATGCTTATAATAATCGAAAGTTGCTAATTTCTCCCATTCGCCAGTAGATTGTTTTCTACCATATAAAGCACAAGGCATTGTTTTGTTTAAAGTTTCGTTATTTTCAACATCATGATAACCTATAGACTTATTGTTATTATATATGCCATAATCATAAACTCTAATATTTATCCCTACACTTGTTATTTCGTAATCTTCACCGCTTAATTCGTTTTTATAATCCCCATTTAAATAGAGATAATCATCTGAAACTACATATTTGTATTTTTTCTTACCATAACTTTCAGGATTGTTTTCATCTCCAAGGTTTTCATCTCTTGTTAGATGGTAAAGATCAGACTGGGAAGAAATTTGCCAATATAACTTTGGCTCATATGCGTCAAACTTATATGCTTCAATCTCTTTAATTTCTGTATAGCTTTTTGTTTTGTTATAATATCCTCCTCTGTAATTATCACTTCGAACGTATTTTGATATTTCAAATGTATCTCCTGGAGGAGCTGTAAATACAGCGTCTGGTATAGGTTTCTTAAAAAATCTAGTGATAGTAATGCCACGGTTGTCATTAGCAGGCTTTATTGTTGTATCATATGGAATTAGAGTGGCTTTAACATCATTTCTATATTTAACACTAAAATCTTTTTCAGGTTTGTCATAGCCTTTATTCTTATAAGGGACTTTAACAAGAAGATATAAATAATGATTTTGAAAAATTTTAACTTTTTCTCTATCTTCATTTTCTTCAACACGATAGTCCATTTCAAAAACACCATTCATGGATTTATCATATTTTTCAAAACCTCCATAAACAGAGTCTTCTTTTAAATAATCAGGATCATTAGAACTAGATCGAATTAATCTTTCTTTACTATTTCTAAATCCTAGTATTTCTTGATTTTCTCCAAGAGTATCTTCAAGTTTTAATTTTCCATCTGCATATTTAGTGTGTAAGTTCGTATTTATTTCATATAAAATATACTCATAATTTTCGCTATTTTCAGGCTTTATATTATCTCCCCAATCTTTATTCCATGAAGTATAATAATTAGCATATTTACTAACAGAAACATTTACATCTTTATTTAATTTTATTGACAACGTTTTATCTTCTTTTTTGATTGTCTCTTCCTTTGAAATATCAATTGTAATATTTGGTTTAATATTAGCTATTGCACCATCTTTAACCAATCTTAAATTACCTTGAGGTTCTTTTTTATATGAAATTGTAAATGTTCCTGTTGTCCCTGGCAATAGTTCATTAACATTGACTAAAGAAAAAACCCCATCTACAATTTCCCAAGCATAATCATGCTTTCCATAATCTATGCTTGTGTCAACACTCCCGTCGTTTTTTCTAACCAACTTTGGGACTGGAGCGTTTTCAGAATCTATTCTGTACCCTATAATAAATTCTTGAGGGCCATAATTTTCTTCTAATGAAGCCACTTCTGGAAGATTTATTTTTATTTGTCCTGGTTTGTAATTTCTTTCTCCAGATATTGACCAATTAATTTTGATATCTTTGTCTACGGATGAAAAACTAATTTTTTTACTATAATAATCATCATATTCAATCGTCCATTCTTTATATTTTTTTGGATAACTAAAACTAGGCCTATATGATCTATTTCTTTTTATATTATCTACAACAGTAAGCTCATCGGTATCTTTCCATCTAACCTCAAAATTAGTTATTCTAGTCTTACCATCCTTAGAAGTGACAGTTCCTTCTGGGTCTCCTTCGGTTGTGTTGTTTCCCCTAACAGCTTCTTTACCTTTATCTTCTGAAACCTCAAGTTCATCTTTTTTAGTTTGTTCTTTTGGTTCTGTTTTGGGTGTTGATGCAATCTTAGGTGTGGTTTCTTTTTTAGGTTCAATCGCTGGTTTTTCAGTAGGCTTTGGCTCTTCTTTTCCCATAATTTTATTAAATATTTTTTTAATGAAATTAACAGGCTTTTCTTTCCACAATGCCTTTACTTCCAAATCGCCGTTTACGTAAAGGGTTTCACCTTCTTTGTATTTTGCTCCATTTAAAAACCATGAGTCAAACTCTTGGTTTTGTGGGGCGATAAATACATTGTTAGGTAGAGTATATTTAGAACCAGCCTCCACTTCTACATTTTCCATCATACCTACCCCGCCATTTGGGTTAAAGGTGATTTTAAATTTTGTAGTGTTTGTAGTGGTTTGTGTTTCTTCGGATGTAGCAGGTTCTTCGTTTATTGTATTTGAGTCAATAACTATACGATCTGCTACAATACCGCCATCCATTTCTTGTGCGAGCACATTTAATGGAATTATACTCATTATCATCATTACAGATAATGCGAGTGCAAATATTCTTCTTGTTGCATCGGATTTGAAATTATTCATTACTTCCTCCTTTAAAAAAATAATTCTGTAAAAAACCTATTTTTTTATAGGTTTTTGTCTGTGTTGATATATTTATTTGAGTTTTAGAAATTTTGCTTTTAAGTGCTAGAAAGCCTCCTTTTAACAGGAGGCATCCTCGCTTTTTTAAAGAGTATAATGGTTTATGTTAAAACAAATTTCTAAACCCACTTTATATATGTCAGAATTTTTTCTTAAAGATTTAAAATATTTTACAAATAAAAAAAGACGACCTAAGTCGCCTTTTAAAAATCTTTTATAAAACTTATTAACTTTTAAATATTTCTTCAACACGGCCCATATTTTCTTCATCAAATATGTTTGCTAGTTTTTTTAAAAGCCTATATCTCTCTTTTTCTCCTGTTGCAATATTAATCTGATCTGAACTGACCTTTACAGGATAACAAACCAAAGATTGTGCTAAGTTCATTGGGTCATCAATTCCATCTAATACTTTTACATATTCTTCAAAAAACATCGAAGCTGCATTTTTTATAGCGTAAGGAAAGTCTTCATTATAGAACTTTTCTACATAAGCCATATAAGGAAATTTTACATCATCCTTACTTGTCTTTACCATTAGGTTCTTAATTTCTTCAATTTGTTCTTTATTTAAAACATTGTTTGGAATGTTTAGAATATAAGGTCTTACTAAACTAGTTCTAAAGATTGGATAGCTTGATTCATTATTAATCGTCATCTCATCATTAGAAATAACAACAATACCCTTTACAAGATCGTGCCAATTTATGCCTTCAATTGGATAGTTTTGTTCCAAAAAGGCGGTTAAAGCACTTACATGGTTTTCAGATTGTTCAATAATATCTTGCTTGTCGTCTACTGTCTCTTTACCTCTCTTGTGAATGACCTTGCCGTCGTTTTTGATTTCAAGGCTACCACCAATATAGTTCTTCACTTCAAGTGTAAAGATCCCTTTTTCGTTAATAACGATAATATCATTCTCTCTTTGGCTGTCTTTATATGGAGTGTTTATGTTTTGAAGAACAACCCAGTTATCAGGAAGATGCTCTTTTAGATAATCATAAGCATAATTTTCTCCGTCCTCGCCTTGTTTTAAAGCCTTAAACTGAGCAACCTTCTCTTTCAGACTTTCTAATGCAAAGAAGTGATTAGAGATTTTTTGATTAAGAATTGTTTTTAAACTTATGCTAAACTTTTTAAAGTCACTTATACCATCTTCGATATAAAAAAGTTCAAACTCCTTCTCTAAGGCTTCATATGAGGAAGGAGAAAAGTGCCAGTCTTCGTAACGGAAACTTTCGATATTATATAAACTATACGGATTTTCAACCTCTGAATTTGGATGATATAATCCTTTCTCCATAGCCTCATCAGTATTCTCAAAATATAAAATATTTTTATAATAATACGTAAAAAATGTTTTCTTTATCTTCTTGGTTACAGCAGATTCAAACGATCCGCTATCGGCGAAATACGTGATTGGAGCTTGTAACCTATTTTCTTCTCCAAAGTTGTTAAAATACTCCATAAACAACTCACTAAAATGTATAATTGTATCTACATAAGAACAAATAGCAGCGATTTGATGAATTTCTTCTTTTAGTGTTTTTCTGAACACATCTACATATTGATAAACATCATCAGTAAAATTATATTTTTCTAAAAACTCTTTATTGGATAAGTATTCCTTTGTGTTTTCTAAGTCTATATCAACAAGACCTGAATTCATAACCCTTTCAGGAATTTCAACAACTTCAGATAGAAGAACGTCCATAGAATTTGTGTTGTTTCTAGTATTTAGTCCATTGTATAGTGCTATATTTAGTATATAGTAAGCAATAGTGTTTGTCGTATTTTCGTCAAAAAGAGTATAAAGTTTCTTTTCATTTCCACTTGTTTCAAACAGCGAATCTGGAGGATATTGTCCATTTTTTAAATATTCCATAACCTCTTCACATGCCTTATCTGCGTTTTCTTGTGCTAATCCATTAGTAACCTCATCATGAATTTCTTTTAAAAATCTTAATAAAATGCCCATAATTTCCCCCTTTCTTTATTTATAAAATTTATCGTCGTCTGTTGGTATTGAGTCAAAAATAAAGCGTGCAACCTTCTTTATACCTTCCCAAATAAGTTCCCATAAAAGCAATGATACAAAGATTAAGACAATAGTAGAAATAATTGAATACAAGCCTTTTAAAACAAATCCCAGCAATTTTATGGCAATAAAAACTATAATAATCGCAAGTACAAATTTAACTATCTTTTTCATAAAACACCCCTTTTTATACTACTCCATATACTCTTCTTCCAAAATTTCAAACCTACGAAATTCTTTTTCTTTGGCAACCGCTAAAGCTTCTTCCAAAAACTCAATCTGTAAAGGGCTTATACTAACCCCTCTACCAGCTCCGACAACAGCTTGCGATGCGAATTTTCTTACCATTGATTCTTGCAATCCTGTAACTTCAGCTATATCCGATAGCATTACTGGTGGATTTGCTCTTCTTAAATCTCCTATTGCATCGATTAACTCTTTTGGAACCTCAACTCTTTTCGGTCTAATACTTTTGCTGTCTCTAAATATCTTATCTAAAACACCTATGTATCCCGACACATCAACATCAACATTATAGCTTGTAATATAGACCGCCTTAATTTTATCTAAACTCAAAGCATAATTAAGCCTCGCATAAGCTTGAGCCCCATTTTTATCTAAATCATATAAAGAATTAATAACCAAAACTGCTGGACCTTCCATTTCATCTAAGCGAAAGTCGGTGTATTTACCATACCCCCCGCTATCCAAAGGTCTAAAAGAGTGCATATTTATTTTATTAATTTCAACATTTTTAAATTTATTTTTTATAGACTCTATAACTTGCCTTAAAGTCGCTGATTTCTCGGATTTTAAGTCAATCATACAGGGGTTTAAACTCATCTGATAAATATTTATTTTTTCCATTTTATTGAAAACCCCCTTTCTTTTTTGTGTCTTTTGGTATATAATATAGTATACTAGAAAATATACAAAAAAGTATACAAATTTTGTTTATTTTTTTTAATTCATTTTGTATCAACATTTATGTTTATACAAATGTATATTTTCTTGTATCTAAGGCTAAGGGTAGAAGGTTTCCTCAATTGTGTTGTATTTCTCCAGACTATCAAAATAAAAGCTACGCACCTTTTCTAAGATGTACTCTTTTTGAGAATTATTAATCTTTTCACCGATACTATTAGAATTATCATAAAACCTTCCCTTTTTCCTTAGAGTAGATATACTAATACCCGAGACCTTAGAGAGGTCTTCATATCTCACAGGAGGTGATGACAATCTTAGTTCCAAAATATCATTAATTAATTCGCTGTTATGAAGGGCACTTTGAGGTGTTTCTCCACGAACTCTTGTTTTCTCAAGAGAGTCAGTTGAATATTTAAATACATTTAATATTTTATCCATATATGTTCTCACATCATTTTTTGGATCATAATTATGGAAATACATGGTTTTAATCTTATTAGAATTAAGAGCAAAAGATATTCTGCCATAAGCAGCTCTATTACTAGGAGCTATATCAAAGGCAGAATAGCAAACGAGCACACTTGGGCTTTTCATAAAAGGCATGTAGCACTCTAAAATATCTGAATAAAGCTCATTGGATTTAGGAGAAAATGAAAATAGTCTTACCTCTCCTAAAGTGGCTTTTTTATCTATTTTCTCCTTGTAACATTCAAATGTATTTTTAATAATCCTTGACTTTTCCTCAGAAAAATAAACCAAACAAGGATTCATGTGGATGAAATAAAAATTAACCGCTCCCATTGGGCCCCTCCTAGATATATATGAGTTATCTCAATTATATCACAAATCATATTAAAAACAATATACAAAATCCATTCCCTATATGGATTTTTATTATCCCTCGAAAAGTTCTCTTTGGTAAGAGAACTTTTAACACAATTTAAATAGTTCCATTTTTTAATAGAACTTAAAACATAAAGAAAGTGAAGGTATTAAAAATGAATAAAAAATTACCGATTAGTATTCCACTAGAAGACGATGAACTCCTATTTTCATGGGTTAACAGGCTCTACAAAGCTAACCTGTTTGATAGCAAAAAAGAGTTCGAAAAGGCCTTTAATAAGGGTCAATCAATCTATCGTGACGGCTTCGGCTTATGCAGGGATTTAATTCTTGCATCGGCTTATGAAAATCAGCTAAGGGATGTGTTCCTTAAATCCACTCTGTACCCCTTCTTCGCACCATTCTACAACAAGCAGAAACAAGAGAAGGTGTTAAGTGTAGCGAGATGCGGGGTCACTAAAGACTCACCCCTATCCTATTTAGGTTGCGAGGTAGGAACTTTGAAATACTGCCCTAAATGTGTGGAAGAAGATTCTAAACTATATCTTCATAGAGCCCACCAACTCCCTGGTGTAAAGGTTTGTCATAAGCATGGTTGTAGGCTTGTCGAACTGGATAAAGCTTACAATGACAACGACATTGAGAACATTCAATTCGATTGGGAACCATCATTTAAGCACACCGACGAGGAAATGAAACACGCAGTTTTTGTAAAAGACTTTATGAATGAGGCTTTCGACCTCGATTTCAACGGGCTTATTGCAATCTTAAAAATTAGACTCAAAGAGCTAAATATCAACACGGAAGAGGATGCAATTAATTTCTTCTCTGAGAGAGAAATAAATCTCAAAGATTTGGCTGCAAAGCTTTTAGTTTCTTCTCCTCATCTATTGAGCAAAGTTTTTTTGGAAGAAAATCTTTATCTCTTTTTCAATTCCATTAAGGATTTTAGAAGACTTTACAAAGAAATTTTAGACATTGAATTTTCTCCACACAGCTTTTCTGACAATAATTATGAATTAATCGGCCCTTACAAGAAAAATCTTTTAGAGGTGAAACACAAGGGTTGCGGGAAAAGCTTTTTAATCACAGAACATGGTTTATTAGAAATTGGATTTAGATGTCCCGACTGCACAAAACTTTCTAACGAAGAGGCCTACGACAAGATGTTTAAATCGATTGCGGGTTCCGATTACACGCTCCTTACCCCTTATGTTCGCCCGAAGTCGAAGGTTAAAGTCATGCACTCATGCGGTCATGAATTTGAGGTGGCCCCTAACGATTTCTACTTCAATGGCAGGGGTTGCCCTAAATGCAGAGTAAGACTTTCTAAAGAAGCGGCACAATATAAGGTCAATTTAGTAGACCCAAGTTATGAACTCATTGATTACACCACGTCAGACTCAACCGCCACTTTTCTTCACAAAACTTGCGGACACACGATCAAAAGAAGATTTACCGACTTTTTAAGAAAAAACATGTCCTGTCCTTATTGCTCAGAAAAAAGGCAAAAAAGAAAAACACCAATTTTTAAAAATTGGCTAAAAGATTTAGTTGGCGATGAATATGAGCTTGTCGGCGACTACATGGGAGACAGAAGACCTGTAAAAATCAGACACAACAACTGCGGATTAGTTACAGAATATCCAAGGGCTGCATATTTTCTAAAAGGACAAAGATGCCCTTTGTGTCATGGAGCTGTATCTCAAGACGACATCAGAGCTTATGTAAGTGCAAGGTCTAACGGTGCTTACACGGTCATGCGGTTCTTACCTTCAAACGATTTGGAAATTTTAAATGTGATTACCGACGATGTTTACACGCTTAAGAAAAAACTTGTGTTGCAAGAACTGGCAAGACCTACAATGTCGGAATTCTTACCTTGTCATGCTAATGAAAACATTAAAAGGCCAATTTCTGTCGGTGGAAAATTCTTCAGACAAATCCAAAATCTTTATAACGGCAAGAGTTTTAGAATAAAAGATTTGACAGAACTGGGTTGGTCTTACAGTCAAGCCTCTAAACAAATCAAAAGGCTTATATGTTTAGGACTTGTTAAAAAAGAACACGGAGCCTACAGATTGGTTCAAAATTACAAAAAAGATTTAACAGATTAAAAAACACAAATGTCGGGGTTTGGGAATAGGATGATAAACTTTTAAAGGTATTATTAATAGCGATTCTTAAATAAACTCATATCGCTTTTAATTTAACTTTAAAGGCGGGGTTGGCGGTGAGGTATATAAATACTCAAGAATGACATTTAATAGCCTTAAAACTAAAACCAGAGCCTATTAAGGCCATATTTATTCTATTCTCTCTCCCCTCCCTTACGGGTTGGCAAAAACAATAACACATTTGAAACTGGCGATAAAAATTTTATCAATCAAATTTTATAAATCTGTTTAATAAAAACAGATAAACATAAGATAAAAACAATATCTCTAATAACAAATATCAAAGAAAGGATGCGATAGATATGCCAAGAGTGAAAGAAGAAACAAAACTTAAACAAAGAAGATGTCAAGGAGAGGGCCTCGACTATATCCCATGGATATTAGCCAGAGAAACCTCTTCTATGGGGTCATCTTTTATAACCTACAACTACAAAACAGGAAGAAATGTAAATCTCTTGTCCGAAGCAGAGGCTAAGGTTTTCTTTCTTCTTCTTTGGGCAGATGATGTATCCGATATAAAAGAACAATACGTTCTTGATTTTGATGAAACAAAAAGGATTGCCGAAGATTTGGGTTATAGAAAACCAACCAAAAGAATGTCCACCGACTTTTACTTCAAAATTAAAGACCCAGTTTATAACCATGGAGCTGTTTCTGTTAAATCATCTAGGTCACAATTAAAAGACCGAAGAACAAGGGAGCTTTTAGATATTGAAAAAACCTACTGGGATAATAAAGGTGTTCAATACGAACTGGCTTTTGCAGAAGATATAGACCCCATAGTTACTAACAACATTAGAAATATAACGAGGATAACAGATGTAGAAGAAATAGAAGATGATGTAATGGCCCTTAAATGGCTACTTACACATAAAAGAATTCCAATAGATTTAAGTAAAGACATTGATTATTTAAATCTTTTACACAAATACCAAAAGGAGGTTGACAGATTATATGAAGTGCTTAGAGATTGGGAAAAGAAAAACTGGCGTAGAAGAAAATAAAAAGTCTAGTGCTGAAATATATCAAGCCCTTATAGTTCAAGGAGCTTGCTTTTCTTACAAGAAAGAACTCTTTCACACACTAGGTGTAGACGAAGATAAAAACATCTATTTTTGCAAGAAAGGATCTACAAAGCTTGATATTAATTCTTTAGACCTTAACGCCTTTCTTACCGCCATTGAAAACGGAAAAATAAAAGATGAAGATGATGAATATACGGTTGTAGATGAAGATCTCTTAGTAGGCGATGAACTCGAAGAATATACTAAGCTAAAAGATGCTATGAATGAAATCATCAAAACTTACGGACCAAGCTATAGCTATATAGTTAGTAAAACAAATAAAGACCACTTAAAAGCCTTAGCAGAAAACGCTGGGATGCCTTATGAGAAATTCAGAAGAACTCTTACCCGCTTTCTTACACACGGACTTAAAAGCTATGCTCTTCTTTCCAAAAGATCTGTTGTTTTTGACAGCAAAAGAAAAAGACCCGACGGCTATAATTACACAACAAAGACGGGCAGAAAGCCTATCAAACAAAACGGACTTATAGTAAATCAAGGTGTGCCTATAACAGATGAAATTAAAGAAGACTTTAAGCCTTTTGTAGATATGGTTAGAGGGGGTTTACCTGTTACTAAAGCTTTTAACAGATACAACCTAACTCATCATTTAAGAAATGAAAACGATGGCGGTTTCGGGGTTTTAGTAGATGTGGATAAAAGACCGACATTAAATCAATTCAGACATTATGTAAACAATTGTTTAGACAGAAAGGCTAAATTGATTGGCTCTAAAGGCTCTATCGACTACTATAACAATCATAGAGTTATCACCAGCGATACGGTGTATGGAGCATCTCACCCTGGCGATATAGTTGAGATTGATGCGTGGGAGGCTGATGTGTCACTACTTATGAGAGGTACATCTGATGTAGTTATATCAAGACCTACCCTATATCTAATGGTCGATAGATTTACAAGACTTATTTGTGCCTTTTCTATCGGTTATGAGGTAAACTCGTATATCGGGTTATCATCTCTATTTATGAACCTTGCAGAAGAAAAATCGGAAATACTAAAACGATACAAATTAGAAAAAGATGAATCCATGGTTTCTCTTCCAGCTCCTTTTATCCCAAACACGGTTGTTACAGATAATGGTTCAGATTTTAAATCTATCGCCTTTAATAAATTTGTTACAAGCATGGGAATATCACACCAAATAGCCCCTCCAGGAGCTGGTTCCGCCAAGGGCTTAGTAGAAAGAACTTTTGGAGAATTAGCAATGGATCATAAGGACATATTAAAAGGAGCAGGTCTCATTACAAAAGAATATAATTCAGACCACCACAAAAAAGCTTGTTTAGACTTAGATTCTTATGTAAAACTAATCATCACAGCAATAATAAAGCATAACTTCCATGCAATGGGAACTTATCCAACAAAAGATATGGAATTACTAGAAGAAAACTTTGTTTTAAGCCCTAAAAACATCTGGGACTACTACACAGAGAAAAAGCTTATGAGACCAAGGAGCATAAGCGACAAAAGCACTTTCCTTTTCAACCTTATGGAAAGAGTGAAAGTCTCTATTAATCGCAACGGAATTATATATAAAGGTCTTTATTATTCTCCTTCTTCTGACTACAGTTTACAAGCTTTGCAAGAAAGAGATAAAACAAATCACATGGACTTTAGAATAGACCCGAGAAATGTCGATAGATTATATTATCTTAAAGACGGAGTTCTTTCATGGTGTCCGATAAATCCTAATAAATCATCAAATCTTAAATACATGGGCATCTCTTTTAAAGAGTATGAAGAATTGAAACAAAAGGAAAAAGACAAGATAAGAGAAGGAAAAGAATTTAACGAACACTTACAAGCGGCAAGCACTATGATTTCAGATAGCATCGTAAACGAGGCAAAGAGTAAACAAAAGACAGAAAGTTTTGAAAAGAATGATATGGAGAGCATTAGAAGGAACAGAAAGGAAGAAAAGCTCAAAAGAGCCTATGAAAATAGAATAGCTACAAAACTTGAAGATGTAGATGACACTCTACCAAGCGAAGAAATAAAGCCTTTAGATGAGCCACATTATCTTGAAGGAATAGATAACTATGAAGATTTAATGGCAGAAATGGAAGATTGTATATAGGGGGAAAACAAGATGTTTTTTAAAGACTTTAAATACGAATACACGACAATTGAAGATGAAAATGAATACTCAAACAAGTATGAAGATAGAACAGGCTCTTATGTAAAGGCGGTCTACTCCCCCGCCATTTCAACTTTGGATGAGGGGAATATTTTTGTTGAGGCTCTTCCAAGAATGAGGCTTAAAGAAAGACTTAGTCTTGATGCCACAGAAGGTATAAAAAACTTTGACCATGATGTGGTTATAAGGAAGAGCTTTGAAGACAAAGTAGCATTACTATCGGACCTTTATAGCGTAAGAGTTCAGCTTCCAATTCAAGGTATGCTAGACGGGCTCTTCTCTAATATTCTTTTAAGAGTGTATAGAGCAAGGGAATACAGAATTGTAAAAGAAAAAAACATTATAAACTATAAAAACGGAGAAACATCTAGTGGCTCTTATGCTTATGGAAAAATAGCCGAAGCCCCAACACAAGGGTTTTCCCTTCTTGGTTATGCAGGGTCAGGGAAAACATCTATGATAAAGACTATGCTGGGTCACTATCCACAAGTGATTGTGCATGAGGATGAGAACCACCGCTTTTTACAAGTTTTGTATATAGTATGTAGTGCGAACTCTTCATCTCAAAATGATTTTGCTGCCGTGCTGAATGATATCGCAAGACAGGTTGATATAGCCCTTGGTTACGATGAAGGGCTCTACTATCAAAAGATGATGAAGATGTCCAACTACGATAAAAAGATAGGGCTAGTAAAACAGCTTATCACCATGTACAATATCGGCTCTATCATCATAGATGAAATTCAGGCTTTGGACTTTAAGAAAAATAATAAGGAAACCTACTCAAAGCTTTTGCAGATATGTAATGACACTAAAGTGGGATTCATCATGGTCGGCACTGAAGAAGCCTACACACACATGTTTGACAGCCTCCATATGAGTCGTAGGTTCCCGCCGATTAAAGCCTCCAGCTATACAGGGAACCTTGCCTTTACAAGCTATTTTCTTCGTATTTTGTTACGTTACCAATGGTTTGATGAAGAAATAAAAGTGCCAAAGTATGGAGAAACCGACGAGACTTTTGATGACATCGTAAGAGCCTTTCACGAGTGTACTTATGGAATAGCGGCTTTGGTCGTCGGGCTATATGAAAAGATAAACTTTGAGTATTTAATAAGATCTAGAAAACCAGAGATTACAGGCGATTTTGTAAGAAAAACCTTTAAGAAGTATTATGGAGAAATAGATAAAATCATAGACGGTTTGGACAGAAAGTTTTCTTATAATAATGTCAAAAGCAGTATACAGCTATCTCAAACGAGAAAAGATGAAATCTTAAGCGAACTCGCAACTAGAAAAGAGATTCAAGCCTTGACAAGTGCAGACAAACAAGATGAAAGCGAGATTAGAGCAACTCTTATGGCAAGCGTAGAAAGGAGCATATTGATGTGCTTAGGACAAGAATTCTCAGAAATTCAAATAAAGAACGCAACTAAGAAGGTAGTAGCAAAGAAAGATGCTGTTGAAAAATCAGAGACAGAAATTACACAAGAAGTGATAGAGCTCTTGAAGAGAAAGCCTAAGCCTAAAAAGCAAAAAGCCCTGCCAAGTCAAGTCACAGACTTCCTTAGCAAGGCCTAAGGGATCACCCCCGCTAATGCGGGTAAAATGTACCGACGAATATAAAGGCAACCTTCGTGTCAGGTTCACCCCTGCATGGGCGGGTCATATATCTGCAAAAGCTTTGAGTAAGTCTCGGAGTGAGGTTCATCCCCGCATGGGCGGGTCATATAGATCTCTTACGTTCGTAAGAAATTCGTTTATGGGTTCATCCCCGCATGGGCGGGAAAAATCTAGAAACCTCAATTTATCAAATCATATCCCCAGGATCACCCCCGCCTATGCGGGAAAAATACTAACCAAACCCTATTATAAAAAAGGTTTTGGTTTTAAAAGATCCTCTAATCCACTCACTTCGATCCCTACTACTTAATATATGTCATATTTTTTTAAAACCTAAGCTCCCCACACGGGGATTTACATAAAACAAAACAAAAGAAAGAAAGGAACACAACAATGATTCACAATTTTAGAAAGCCATATCCTGACGAGCTCTTATACTCATACCTTCAAGATTTAGCAAAGCTGAATGCCTTAAGCTACGAAGAGTTTTTAGAAGAATTTATCTTTCAATCTTCTAGCGGCTCAAATATATACAAGAAAAGACATGATAGCCTCTACCCGCTATCACCAATTTTAAAAGCTATGGACCCCTACAAAGCCACCACGACATTTCTAGAAACCTCAATCTATCAGATCGTCTCACCTTTTATAAGCGAGGCAGAAAGAGCGGTTTTTATCGGTAAAACTTTTTCAGATTTTACCAAATATAAAGGCATTTGGCCGAGCTCAAAAACCCTGTACTTTACAAATCTTAAATTATGTCCTCAATGTATGAAGGAAGACGAAACCCGCTATGGACATTGGTACTACCACAGATCTCATCAAGCAGAAGGATTAAGCTTATGCCCTATTCATAAAACCCCTCTTATAAAAATAAAAGATACCGACAAAATATCTTTGGCAAAAACTTTAGAATCCGAATCTAAAAAGCTTATCAATCACTCATTAGATATAACACCTTCTAATTGGCTATCTAATGAAAACCTTAGCTTCCAAAAAAGCTATGGAGAGCTAATCTATCTTTTATCTACCTTAGATAAAGACCTAAAAGACAAATGGCTAATTAAACTAAAAAAAGACAAAAACATAAACCAACTTCTCCTAAAAGTTAGAGATACTCTTCTTAAAGCACAAGCAAAGAAATACAGAAACAGAAGTGTAGAAGATATCAAAGACAGAATCGCTTATTTTCTTACCTATTCCTGCTATCCTTCTGAGGGCGTGATTGAAGATGATGATGCGGATTATGAAATAGAAAAGAGTTTGGGAGATGATGTATATTTATGTAAGTGTAAGCGGTGCGGCGATTACTTTATATCAACTAAAACCCTTCTTGATATTTCCTACACCTGCCCCTGCACAAGAAAAGGAAAATCAAGAGAAGTTATCCTAAAAGAAATCTTCGATCATTCTTTCTCTCATCGTTTTGAATGGCTTTATCTCCACGGTCCTAAAGAAGCCTACTATCTCTATCTTTATGATAAGTTATATAGTAAGACCCTTCTTATTAGACCATATAGTTTGTTCTTAAATGAATTTTCTGGCGTGAAAAACATGCCCTATGAAATCAAAGAAAATAGAGGAAATATTGATTTAGATAAGCTGGGTTACCGAATTTCCTTTGACAGCGATAATAAATATACTTTCTACTGTAAGAAGTGCGGAATATCTACCGCCTTTACAACTGCTGAAAAATATATTGGAGATTGCCCTAATTGCGAAAGATTGAAACTAATAAAAGAAAGTAAAAAGATAGTGAAAAAGTTTTCCGATGAGCTTGAAGTGATAAAGGATGATATTAAAGCAACTTGTATTAAGATTAAACACAAGGCTTGTGGTGGTGTTACTATAAAAGAATTATCGGTTCTTAAGAAGACAGATGTTATAACCTGCTCTAAATGCTCTCAAATCTTCCATAGAGGACCTTATGTAGATAAGAACATAGAAAGACTTAAGGGGAAAATTAAAATTGTTTTAGGAGCATATAAAGGCGAAATTGAGCTTATTGAAGATGAGGTCGTAAATAGTATGAAAGTGCCGCTTCTTCATAAAGCCTGCGGTGGTGTTTTTTACAGAGAATTGCATAATTTAAGAGTAAACAAATCCACTTACTGCCCTATATGTAAGAAGAAAATAGAGAAAGAAAGAATAGACCCTACAAATTAAGTAGAGTCTCTTTCCTTTATCCTAGTTTATATTTTTTAATAAATGAATCGTTCGCTTTTAGCAACTCCTTGTAATCGGTAACCATGTTATAGAAAGTGGCTTTCTTTAAGCCAGATTGCTCTATGAAGTCTTTTGAAGATAAGTTACCATTTTCCCACTTCTCATACAATTCTTCCCAATTATCTGGAAATTCTATCTTGTTTCTTCCCGCATTTGATTTCTTTTTTTGAAATTCTAAAATGTTTTTATTATTTAGTAGCATTGAATCTAGCAAGGTCTTTAATATAGCGGCATTCATTGGCTGACTAACCCCGTATTGATAGGTACTTTCTATATCTGCAATAACCAAATATCTTTTATTATTAACGAAATACTCAAGCTGATTAGCTATATCTGCTTGATTCATTCCAAGCGACTTTAATGAGGCGACAAGAAGGACATCTCTATCTCCCATAGTCTCTTTAATTCTATCTAGCTCTCTAAAGCTTCTTTTATGTTCTGTTGAGATATAAACCTCTTTATCTTTTTCTTTAACTATCTCAATTAAATCTTTAAAGATGTTTATATCATCAGTTATCTTGCTGTAAATGTATATTTTCACTCTTATCTCCTGAAAAATTTATTGAAGTTATTGAATTTGAACCCAAGTCGTTTCTCTAGCTGTTCCCTATTAATTGTAATCACAGAATAATCCCTGTAGAAAGAAGGATTTGCTCCAAATTCTGGCGGTAATGAGTTTTTCCAGTTTTCTACCATTTTCTTAGATTCGCCATCAGAACCAGTTTTTATAATTATCGTTTCCGACTTTATCGTAAAGGCTTTAGGATCATTTTTCCAAAGCTTTCTTATTTCATTGATAGCACTTTCAGACACATGTTTTGCATGGTATGAAAAGTCATCATTCCAATTGTATTCTTTTACATAGAATGGTAAATCATAGCCAAAGCTTAAGAAAATATCCATAAGAACTTTTGAAGATACATTCATAATGTCTGGATAGTAGCCAACAGGAATATCTTTTGAGTTTTCAATATAGTCTATTATACCACATACTTCATCTAACATTCTACGCAGATATTCTCTGTATAGGGCATTTCCCATTTTATTTTGTAACGAAATCCCCATGGCTTTATATGAAACAGGGTCTAAATCAGACTTAAGATTTGTCTCATATCTTAAAAACGGCATCCTTTTTCTTTCTGGCTCTTCAGGGTCTTTAACTTGATTTCCAGCAAAGATTACTAGCGGTTGCTGTTCTAATAGAAGTCTTTCGCATTGATCGCTATTTTTTATATATGGCTTTAAATATCTATAATAATTGCCGTCTATTTCATCAACAAAAATAGGCATCCCTTTGCTTTCTTGAAGTGCGTACGCTAGATTATTTGTGTTCATTTCCTTAATTGTAAACGGTGGCAAGAGCTTTCCACTCATCATTTTTAAGATTATCTGAGTCATATATGTTTTCCCTGTATTAGCCCCAGTTGAAGCTAAAAGAGTATACAGAGGCAAGCTTGATGTTGGCACATTATAGAAAAAAGCTGTGCATCTTAATTTGGCATTAAAAGGCGATGAAAACATTATATTCAAAAGCTTATAATGTGATGTTATTACTGAATCTGTATCGCCTATGAAGTCGGTTTGATAGTTGCTTAAAACCTTTAGTAGTGTATCTATATCGTTTTTAACATCTTTTTCTTTAGGATTTAAATCTAGTTTTTCTTTATCTATAAACACCTCTTTATTATCATAATTAATTTCTAATTTTGGATAATCTTTCTGCACTTCTTTCATTTCTGTCCTTTTTGATTTCAGCTTTCTGTAATTGTTTTTTATTTTCTTTATTGCTTCTGCTGATGCCTCTATTAAGCCTTTCTTGCTTTCGAGTTTAACACCTACTAAGAGCTGTGCGTTTTTTTCTATATTTTTATCAATTTCAATTGCATACTTGGTGTGTTCAATAGTTTCTACATCTGGAGAAGGCTTTTCTAGTACAATAGCCTCTTTTGTTTTTTCAATCTTGTTAATTATTGGAATATCCTTTTCAGGATCTCCCGTTTTTTCTACTGTAACTACTTCTTCTTGTATTTCATCAGAAAAACTCCAAGCTGTTTCAAAGTCTTTTATATAGGCTTCATATCCCTCTAAACTATCATCCACTTCATAGCTTTCAACTTGATTTCCAGACCATGCAAGATCGGTCATATTTGCAGAGCCTTTAATTACTCTTGTTCTGCCATCATCAGCCTTTAATAGATAAACCTTTCTATGGTCTACTAAATACTTCGGAGACTTAAATAATAGATCCCCTTCAACCATTCTTTGTACTAGGTATTCTTGCCCTCTTATAGCATCTGCGGCCGCTTCTGATAAGATTATGTTTTCTAAGAAAGTATATGTGTCGGCATGTAGTTTATGAATATTATCATCTTTTCTTACCATAAATCTCCCTCCAAGAATGATTTCTCCGTAATCAAAGAATTTCATTATTTTATCAATAAATTTGATATTATAAGAGAAAGTAATTGCTCTTATTTCATTGTATCCACTAAACAGATCGCTTAGTGTCATGTAATCTTCACTTTTGTATTCTGTAAAATACACCCTATGACCTTCTGCTTTTTTGCCCCCGCCTTTAATTATTTCAAGGTTGCCTTGTGGTTCTTGATCGCCAAACATGTTGAATTGATTCATTGTATCCTCCTTTTGTCTATAAATTGAGTTCTATTTATAGACTAATTATATCACGTGTCTATAAATTAGTCAATATTTTTAGACATTATAAGTAAAAAATAACGCAAATAGGCATAATACCTAAATGCGTTATATGTGAATATTTAAGGCTGTTATTTTCCGCCCTTAGACCTGTTGCACGATTTACATAACATTTGCCCATTAGAAAGTTCTGTTTTACCCCCATCATGCCAAGGTGTTACGTGATCTGCTTCCATTTCTTCAATTTCATAGTGTTTATTACATTCTGGACAAACGCCTTCTTGTTTTTTATACATCTGAATCTTTTGTGACTTAGTAAAAGCTCTAAGAGACAAATGTCTTTCATCGGCCTTTGACCTATCACTTAGTAAATAAGGGATAATACCAGACTTACTTGTAACATCATCGTCTAAAATTAGCCTATCTAGCTCTTCTTTTAGTTCGTTTGTGTTATAATCATTATCCTTATACTTATTATACAAGAGCCCCCATTCTTGGTTGTTTGTAATACCTTTTTCTTCTTGAAATAACATTTTGGCCCAATTGATAACCCTTTGGTAATATTGCCATAGATCATTATCATCGGAATCGTTTTGGTGCTTGCCCATATATATAGCATGGTTATCTAAACCGTCTCTATCAGCAATCCATATTAGCACCTTTTCTAATATCTGTTGCCTTATAGGGTTTCCTGTAATATATCCAGCCCCTAGATTTGCAGCAGGACAATTTCTTTTTGAGAAGTGCAGTTTTGCCGCTGCCAAAAATGGACCTGTGTAAGTCGCATTTAGGAGTTCTTGGTTGGTCAACATCTCCCCTTGAGTGTTTATAATTCTAAACCAATCTAGTTTTTCACTATCTGAACCCTCTACGATATGAACATCTAATTCATAATCTAGAAACTTTTCTTTCATATCTTCAGGTTGATTTTCAAAGAATTTATCTTTATATGAAAAGACCTCTTTGTAATATTGACATATTGAGATTGTTCTTTGTTGACCGTCAAGCACTTCGTATTTGTCATCTTCAATTTTGTTCCAATACATAGAGTTTAGTGGAAACCTTTTGAATATTGTATTTATAACAGCTTCTCTCTGCTTGTCATTGTATACAAATTCTCTTTGATAGGCGGGTCTTACAATAAGCTTGTCGCCATAAGCAAAAACTCCATCGTCACCTAGATCAATATATTCATTTACTAGGTCTCTTACTTTAATTTTTCTATCTTCTATTTTCATAATTATGCTCCCTATTATGGCCAAAGACGATTGTTATTACAAACACCCTCATAATGCTTAATTTCCTCTTCCAATCTATTTAACACGACTTCTGCATCCACTCTGTTGAGTTCAACCAATTTATAATCCTTTAAATCATATAATTCATCTTGGATTTTATTTACAGATCTAAGGACATTTTTTGTTAGTCTGTCCATTTCAATTGCTTTTACTTGACTGTAAGGAATCTCTATTAAAGTTACGCCCTTTATAAATTTAAAACTTTTCTTATCTCCCTTGCCTTCAAGGTAACTTCCATAACCCACAAGATCTTCATTGCTTACATCAAAGGTATATTCAAACCCGTCTCCTAACCTAACTCTAATTGGTAATTTAAAACGCCCCTCATTGTTTTTTGACTTTAAAAAAGTTTCTTCAAACCTTTCAATTAATTGTTCTAATTTCTCGCCTAAACTTCTATCCATTTTTAATTTCCTCCTTAAATGGTTTTTATAACCCTAATACTTCTTTCTTTGTTTTTGGATTTTTATTGCGTATGAGTATTCTTGAATAAGTTCTATAATAATACCCTTCTTCATTTATTAAATAATAAGTTGAATCTGGCTTATCTTTTAATTTTAACAAAGGTGTACCATCATTTAATTTAGAAACCTTTCTTTCTTTTCCTTTGCTAATTTGAATTTGGTTTTGAGGATATGTTCGTTTTAATAGGTCAGAACCCCCATTCCATCCACACCCTAAACCTATAATATCAAATTGTTCAGGACAATATTTTTCAAAAAAAGTAATTGGAACCCCCATTATTCCATTATAATCCGCTGGAATTTCTGCAACTCTACTTATTTCTATCGCATCATAGTTATCATATTTTGGGTATTTTTCAGGGTTATCTTCGTAAAAGTATATTAAATCTAAAGGTCTATGTCTTTTATCAATATCCATGTTCGTGAACCAAATTATGTTTCCAAATTGAGCTATAAGCTTACCCTTACTATTTCTTTTGATATTCTTTCTATTTCTGTCATTTTCTGGTACGTAAAATTCTTTTGGTTTATTGTATCCCAACCACATCTTGCCATCTTTAAATAACGGAAATACATTTTTATAGTTTATGGCATTTTGATTAGAGATAATCAAGAACTTTTTATCATATTCCATTAACTGTGCTATATAGGTGCGAGCTAAGGAAAATGGAGGATTTGTAACAACTATGTCAGATTCCTTTAAAAGGTCTATACATTCTTCACTTCTAAAATCTCCATCGCCTTCCAAATCTGTTTTCACACCAACCATAATATCATCGTCATTTCCGCCAGTGTATTCAAGTTTATAAGACTTGCCACCTTTGTTATAGTGAGTCGATATAAGCTTCTTCAGCCCCAAAGAATTAAATCTTTTATGAAAATAGAACCAAAACTTACTTTCATAAGGGTCATCACAATTGCAGAAGACTACCTTATCTTTAAAGTGGTCCTTATAATGATAAAGCTCTTCTTGGATGTCTTCTATTCTTGTGTAAAACTCATCGTTCTTATCGTTCTTTGCTCTGCTTAAATTACTATTCTTATTTTCTTTCTTCTTAGACATATTATCCTCCCTAGCATTTCTTTACTAGGTATATGTCAGAAAAGCGGATTTGCTTAATATCTCCACACAGGTATTGAGATATAAATAAAAATCCTACAGCTAAGTAGGGTCTATTCTAATAGGGAAAATTTTACCAACACCAACATCTATGTTTTGCAATAAAAAAAGACCTCTTTGCGGTCTATAGATATGTATTATATATTTGGGAATATTTTTTGGGAAATTAATTTTTTTACATTTATAAGATTTAGGTAATATCCGTCAAGTGAAGTTTTGATACAAAAAAAGTACCATTTTGAATATCCGCAAGTTAAAGTTTTTAAATAAACGATTTTTTTGATTTTTTTGTAATTTTATCCGTAAAGTGAAGTTTCAATAAAAATGAAAAAAAGAAAGAGTATGCGTAAAATGAAGTTTTTAAGCGACACGTTAATTCTCGAAATGCTTACAACTTTGTCTTCCATAGGTTGTCTTAAAACTTCGAGAGTGCTCCTTTGAAATTCAGGAAGTTCGTCGAGAAAGAGAACCCCGTTGTGTGCAAGGCTCACTTCGCCCGGCTTCGGAATGCGACCGCCGCCCACGATTGAAACTGAGCTTGCGGTGTGGTGCGGAGATCTGAACGGTCTCGTGCGCATTAAACCCGTTTCTTTTAAGAGCCCGCTCACGCTATAAATTTTTGTGCTTTCGATTGATTCTTCAAGAGTCATGTCCGGAAGAATTGTCGGAAGTCTTCTTGCCGCCCGGAACCCGGCGGTCCGATAATAAGTATGTTGTGGTTTCCTGCCGCTGCAATTTCAAATGCTCTCTTCAGATTTTCCTGCGATTTTATTTCCGAAAAATCCACGTCATATTCCGGCTCAAGGTCCATAGGTTCGACAATGTGTGACGGTGCGATTTCGAGATTGCCGTTTAAAAAATCGACCGTTTCCTTTAGAGTTTTCACCGGATATACTTTTACATCATCAAGAATCGAACATTCCATTCGGTTTTCATATGGTACGACAAATTTCTTAAATCCCCTATCCCTCATTGAAAGAACCATCGGGAGAACCCCGTCAATTGGAACAATTTTTCCGTCGAGTCCGAGTTCGCCCAAGAAAACAAAGTCGTCCGTGCGTCTTTCTTCGATGACGCCGTCAGCTTCAAGAATTGAAATTGCAATAGGAAGGTCTGTGTGCGAGCCTTCTTTTTTTATGTTTGCAGGCGAAAGATTTATTGTGATTTTCTTTTGCGGAAAACGAAATCCACTGTTAAAAATCGCCGCCGTACATCTTTCTCTGCTTTCGTTTATCGCCTTGTCCGCAAGGCCTACTATAGTAAAATTGCATTTTGCTTGTGCAAGGTCGCATTCGACTTTTAGCTCCGCGCCGACAATGCCAAGTAAAACTGCACTTCTTATGCTTGAATACATAACTCCTCCATCATCTATAACTATAAAATGCGTTTTCAATATGATTTAT
>QWCB01000623.1_pt1 | contig 38512 bp, 30 predicted proteins | sample 1972511 | NCBI WGS metagenome assembly QWCB01 (sample SAMN09866719, study PRJNA288562) | Human gut metagenome isolate term5_stool, whole genome shotgun sequencing... | isolation source: gut | host: Homo sapiens | place: USA: California | reverse complement strand
ATGTCTTTCTTCCTCGTTTCTTTTTTCTCAATTACAAATTATACGCAGGTGATTGACCTCTGGCTCTTTCTGCTTTTACACCATTTTATGGACGTGACCAAAAACCAAAGCAAAACCATCCATTAGTTGCTACGTTGCTCGAAAATACGTTGCTCTAAAAAAGGTGGGCCAATCAGCAAGAAAAAGGGTCTGCCACCCAGCACAAAAAAAGTGCCCCGGGCAGCTGGCCGCTTTCACAGCGCCGCCCGGGACATGTCTTTTGGGAAGATTTTTTATCTGGCTGCCTTAGGTCTTTGTGTGGCTGCCTTTAGCTTTTTTCTAACTGACTTGTGCTTTTTATTTGGCTGACTTTAGCACTTGTCCAGCTGACTTAAGCCTTTTCTCGAAAAATTTCCTTAATTCCCGGTCCTTGGCTTTTCTGTATTCAGGCTTTCAGCTCCAGCCTATCGAATTCAAGAATTTGAGAAAGAATTCGATTGAAATATTCGTAAAATTTTTGCAAAGATTTTCGACTTAAGGTTTCAATTTTTAGGTCTCAGCCTTTAGGTTTCAAGCCCTAAGTTTCAACCGATGGCTGCTATCTCTAAGCTTTAAACTTAAGTCTTCTCCAACCTTCTTAGGTTCAATCCTGCTTCTCTTCTTCGATGCCGGCTTCCTGGGACTCGCTCTTCTCCGAGCCATCGGAGATGGCAATTCTGCGATTCTTTTTCTCGTCCACTTTTCTCGGCATGAGCACGGTCAGAACCCCATCCTTGAAGCTTCCACTGATCGCGTCGGCGTCAATACCGCTGATGTCAAAGCTTCTACTGAAACTTCCACTTCTGCGCTCGCGGCAGATGTAGTTCTTTTCTCTGCTTTCTTTGCTTTCGCTTTTCTCAGCATGAATGGTCATGATCTTGTCGTCGATGCTGATCTCAACATCTTCTTTGCTAAAACCTGGGAGATCGGCTGTCAACTCGTAGTGATCGCCTTTATCTTCCAGATCAACCCGCAATTTCATGAGGCTGGGAGCCGGTTCATTCATATTAAAGAAGCGATCAAATAAATCCAAATCACTGCGATCAAAGGGCATAAGTTCAAACATTTTAGTTACCTCCATGTTTTGTTCTTTTTATTGTTTTGTCGAGTCTTCATTCCCCGACATATTGCGGTTTGTCAATGTTACCGTCCATTACGACACTGTTCCGGAAAAGCTATTCCGAACACGCTCTTCAGGAAGACGCTGTTCAGGACGACGCCGTTCAGTGAGGCTCTCTACCGGGCTTTTAACCATAGAACTTCAATAACGTTATCGTCTTTGTCTTTCGTTGACTTTATGATATAAGCCTGCTGTGGCAGAAAAAGAACAAAACTGTGAAGGAATTTTGAATTTTAGCACTCGATCTAATAGAGTGCTAAAAATGGCGTTTGCTGAAAAAATTTGTGCTAAGAAACTGGTGCGACCGGGTGCGAGAGCTCGACTCAAGACTGAATCCTGAGGAGCTTTTTCATGCAGTACTGCATCGATGGTCTGTTCAGCAGAGAAAGACCGGAGTTGGCGCAGAGCAGAGAAAAACCGGGGTGGCGCAGAACGGCCCGATCAGCACAGAAAAGACGGAACGGCGCAAAACGGCCCGATCAGCACAGATAAGGCTGTCGGTGCAGGGCTTATGCGCCAAAAAACTCGCGCAGTCGAGCTTTAATTTCTTCTGGCTGCGTGAGCTCCATCATTTCACGCCGCAAGGACGCGGCGCCGGGTCTGCCTTTGAGGTAGGCCGCGAGCTGAGGGCGAAATTCACGGACGCCGGTCCACTCCCCTAAATCCTCAATCAGACCATCCAGGTGACGGCAGATGATGTCGGCTTTTTCCAGCTCTCCGGGAACGAGGCCGTTTTCGAGAATTTCCGCAAAGATCCAGGGACATCCAAGCGCGGCACGACCGATCATGAGTGCTTCTACGCCGGGTACTTTAAGCAACGTCTCAGCATCCTGGCGTGTACGGATATCTCCGTTGGCGACGAGGGGCACTGTGAGGACTTCAGCCGTGGGGGCAAAGTATTCCCACTGAGCCTGACCACTGTACAGGGCCTGCCGCGTGCGTGCGTGCAGACATAGCATGGCAGCACCGGCATCTTCCATGCGTCGTGCAAAGTCCACACAGTTGATATGTCCGTCGTCCCAGCCGAGGCGAAATTTTACGGTGATCGCCTTACCGTAGGGTGCGGCCGCTTTGACGGCTGCACGAACGAGTGCGGCGGCAAGCTCTGGAGTTTTCATCAGAGCGGAACCGGCTCCTGTCCGGGTCACCTTTTCGACCGGGCAGCCGCAATTCAGGTCGATATGGCTGCAATTCGAATAAACAGGATGTTCCAGAAGACGTGGTATGGCCACTTCCAGATCCTCAGCACTCGAAGCAAAAAGCTGTATGGCTGCAGGCAAAAGGGTGTCCTCAATATCCAGGTAGCGTTTGTTTCGCTTAAAATCGGCATCGTGGACAATGCCCCTGGCACTGCAAAGTTCGGTGACGGCCAGGGCCGCTCCAAACTCAGCGCAAAGATTGCGGAAAACACGACCGGTGGCTCCGGCCATAGGCGCGAGAATAAGGCGGTTGGCCAGGATGTTTTGACCGACTTGAAATGGATCTTTAATGTTTTTCATCATATTCACCATATTCACCACATTATAAAACTTATCCTACAGAAAAGTTTTTTCTTCATAATGAAGCCATCCTGATTTCCGAAATTTTTTCATGATTTGCAGATTTCCGCAGCAGCTTTATTTGTATTATAATGGGTCAAGTCCAAAATATCTGGTCACCTGCGTTTGACTGCTCTGCCCTGGCCGCTTATGCTGTGTCTGCTGCGTTGGCTGCACTGCGCAAGCTTCCTCTGTGAGTTGGTTTGCGCTTAAGTGTCAGCACCTGCCCGTTCCTGCATCGTCCCGGAGCTTTTGCCCCGAACGATGAAAGCCGGGTTGCAGGTCATGACAAATGTGACATTTCGTGGAGGAAATTCAATGTCCAATAAGATCATCCGCCGGAGTCTACTGCTGACTCTCATTTTTTGTCTGTGCATCGGTCTTACGGCCTGCGACAAGCTGAATGGAGTCTTGGGTGGGAAAGCAGACGAGGGGGTTGCCCTCCCCTCCATGGAGCAGGAGCCTCAGGCAGAGGAATTGAGCAAGGATGCTCAGGGACTGACTGAGATCGACCATCAATACCTCGCATACGCCAAGGATAAGGCTGAACGCTTTAACACCGCTTTCAGCGAATTTGGCGCAAAGATGGACAGTTATGTCGATAAAATCTTTACCGCATCTCTGGTCATCAAGGATTCTAAAGAATATAACGAAACACGCGACGCTTTGTATAAGGCCTGTGCGCAGATTGAACGTGTTCGCCCCGACGCCTTGCCGGAGGAGATGAAAAATCTCTATGAACACCTTTATTACGTTGCCAACCAGGCTCGCGCCATGCTCACTCAGGTGTTTCAGAGAAACGGAACCAATCTGCCCCAGGCTTACGATGACTGCAAGGCTGTTATCGATCCTGAATTGAGCAAAATCAACGCTTTTATTGCCGCTGCAGAGTCCACCGGGGTTGATGCGGCTCAGAGCGAGCTTGACGCTCTTGACTATGACGCCATCCTGGCTGCACATCCGGAAAACCGTAATACGGGCAACGTTTCCGATTACGGCATCAAATGGGGTGCGAGCCGCTTTGAGGTGATGGGAGTGGAAGGACTTCTCCCGGATGCCTACAGTAAAGAAGAACTCGGCTACGCCTGCGATCTCTACAATTACAAGGCAACCCGCTATTATCACTTTAACGAGTACGATCAGCTGGATTCTTATCGTTACGATGTCGACGGCTCGACCTTCGACTACACCCATACCTCTGAGGATCCCGTTTACAACGATGTTTATGACCTGGCTCCACTGGTGATGTACTGGTTCGTCCTGGATACCCCGGCTCTGCCGCAGACTCCGACGAGCGATGCAAATGGGGTCTACACCGTGTCCTTCGATCTTGCCGCTGAATCTGTGGTCATTGCCGGTGACAGCACCGCTCCCAACGATCCTATTCGCATCACGGTGACCGCCAAGAGATTGGAAGGCTAGTTTCCATATTCCTATCGCCGGCACTGCCGGCGATTTTTTTGCGCGACAATATAGGGTCGACAGCATATGCGGGTACCGTATATTTGGCAGCAATTTGACCGACAGTATTTGCGGACAGCGTAAATTAAGCAGCATTGCCCGGCAGTATTAGCCCGGGAGCATTAGCAGAAGATCAATGATTCAATATGATCAACATGAGAGGAGAATTTCATGAAAAACCATCAAAAACTTGGCGAAGAAGCCATTTATTCCATCTCGGAAATCAGTATGGGCAAACGCCTCGTGCTTGGCTTACAGCACTGTTTCGCCATGTTCGGAGCCACCATTCTGGTCCCACTGCTTACAGGCCTTGACGTTTCAACAACCCTCCTGATGGCCGGCCTCGGAACCCTGCTGTTTCATTTGATCTGCAAAGGTAAAGTTCCTGCTTTCCTGGGCTCATCCTTCGCCTTTATCGGCGGCTACGCGGCGGTTGCGCCGATGCTCCCGGGCAATAAACCAAATCTGGAGATGCTTCCTTACGCGGGCGGCGGTATTATGGTCGCCGGCCTGCTCTATCTTATTTTGGCCGGCTTCATAAAACTTTATGGCGCTAATCGCGTCATGCGTTTCTTCCCGCCGGTGGTCACCGGTCCGATCATCATTTCCATTGGTCTGATTCTTTCTCCCACAGCCATTCAGAGCGCTTCGGCCGACTGGCTGCTGGCTCTCATCGCCCTGGGTCTGGTGATTATCTGCAATATCTGGGGCAAAGGCATGATCAAAATTATTCCGATCATCGTGGGTCTTTTTGGCTCCTATATCGTGGCCGTAGCCCTGCAGCGGGTCGACTTTACAGCCGTTCATGAAGCCGCAAAAGTCGGCGCATTTGCTCTGCCTCTGCATCCCTCAGCTTTCGCTAAATTTGACCTTTCCGCGATTTTGACCATCGCTCCGATCGCACTCGCCACTATGATGGAACACATCGGCGACATCTCAGCAATTTCAGCCACCACCGAGCGCAACTACATTAAGGATCCCGGCCTGCATCGCACCCTGGCCGGAGACGGTCTTGCTACGGTACTCGCAGCTTTCTTCGGCGGCCCCGCAAATACGACCTATGGTGAAAATACCGGTGTACTCGCGCTAACCCGGGTTTATGATCCGGCCGTGATGCGCATTGCAGCGGTGATCGCCATTGTTCTTTCCTTTATCCCCACGCTATCCGCCCTGATCAGCACGATCCCCGGCGCCATCATCGGTGGTATTTCCATGATTCTCTACGGCATGATTTCGGCTATCGGCGTGCGCAACCTAGTGGAAAATCAGGTCGATTTCAGCCAGAGCCGCAACCTCATTGTCGCCGCCTCCATTCTCGTCTCTGCCATTGGCTTTACGCAGATCGGCGGGGTGTCTTTCACCATTGGAGATCAGGTCATTACCCTTTCCGGCCTCGCCCTCGCTGCGCTCATCGGTATTATCCTGAACGCCGCTCTGCCAGGCAAAGATTATGAGTTCCCGGATGCAAGCCCGAAAAATACCGGCGTGAACTTCAGCGGCACAGACACAGAGCCGCTGGATTAAAAGTTTCTGGGCTGGTAGCTCGCGGATTGGTCGTTCCAGGACTGGTCTTTTCCGGGAAGTCTCTTGACTGGCGGTCTCCGGACTGGCAGTTCCCGGACAGTCTCTGGACTTGCTACTTCTGCATTAAGAGTTCAAGCATTTTACTTGTAGCTGAATTGAAAAGAGCGCCGCTCACGGCGCTCTTTTTCATTCAACATTTTTTCTTCAGCCTGCTGCTGTTTGGTCCGTTAAGATTATCCTAACTGTTCCGTAAAACCTAGGGGGTGTGGACAAAATTTCAAGCTGTGGATCGTGCGCCCAGGCTGAGAGCTTGCTTTCGTTAGTGTTCTTTTCTAAGTGAGGCTGCGATAGCAGCGGCCAAGCTGCGGAGTTCTTCCTCCTGATTTGAATCGAAGCTGCTCTTCACAGAAAAAGTCTCGCCAACCTTCTCAAGAGCCTTGCCACGGCTTAAGATTTCTTCAGCAATGGCGCAGCCTCGTCCACCCCAGCTGCCGTTGCCGACGATGCTGAACTTGTGCTGATCCCAGTTGAGCATCATGAGTTCACGCAAGAGCGCATCCATTTTGGGATAAAGTTCAGTGTTGTAATTGTTGCAGCAGAAAACTGCATGCGAGAAACGGAAAAGGTCGGCGATGATAAAGGAGACATTTGTCTCCGAAACATCGTAGACACGAATCGGTCCAGCATTTTCTTCAGCCAGATATCCTGCCAGGCGATCACTGAGCTGAGCTGTATGCTGATACATGGAACCGTAGACGATGACAACACCGGTTTCTTCCGCGTTATAGGATGCCCAGTGACGGTACTTATCAACGATGAGTTCGATGGTCTCGGGCGTACGGAAAAGCGGTCCGTGCAAAGGCAAGATGCGTTTGATGGGCAGATCTGCCGCTTTATCCAGAAGTTTCATCACATTGAGGCCCTGGCGACCCACAATATTGCAGTAGTAGCGGCGCGCTTCGTCCAGCCAGTCACGTTCAAAATCCAGCTGATCGGCAAAGAGGTAACCCGCAAGCGCTCCAAAGGAGCCGAAAGCATCCGCAGAGAAGAGCGAACCCGTTGTTTCATCAAAGCTCACCAATACCTCTGGCCAGTGGACATTCGGAGCTGCCACAAAATGCAGGCGGTGTTGACCCGTCTCCAGCACATCGCCCTCTTTTACCACCTGCGCGCGGCTGGAAAAATCGAAGTTGCGGTAAAACTGGCCGAGAAAACGCAACCCCATCGCCGAAACCATGAGCTTCGCTCCCGGGTAGGCCTCTAACACAGCCTTCACGCTGGCAGCATGATCCGGCTCAACATGGTGGCAAACCAGCACATCCAGCCCACGACCATCCAGTGTGTGCCTCAGCTCATCCATAAAAGAATCGGTAATCGCGACATCCACCGCATCGAAGAGGACTGTCTTTTCATCCAGGAGCAGATAGCTGTTGTAACTTACTCCTCCAGGAAGCGTAAACATATTTTCAAACTGGGCAAGACGGCGATCATTGCCACCGAGATAATAAAGATCTTTGTCCAATAAACGTGCCTGCATAAGCACTCCTTCCTGAAATAAAGGCGCGAGGTCCGTAAGAATTAGCGTGCGGAAAAAAGACCGCAGGACTAGGCTGCGCCTAATCTGTCGGTCAAAATCATATCACAAAGTGTAAACGTTCGCGAAGGGCGGGCAAGCGCAAACATTTTACCCGGGCGCAAAAAAGGCCACCCCGAAGGGCGGCCCTCATTAAGCACTGCAGCGCTCAAAATGTCGCTTGCAATAAAATTGATGCTGTTGCAACTTACTTGATAAGGATGCAACGTACTCGATACTGTGGCGACTTACTCGATAAGCAGAACTTACTCGATGATGTCAGAAACTGTGCCGGAACCCACCGTTCTGCCGCCCTCACGGATAGCGAACTTCAGGCCCTTTTCGATAGCGATCGGCGTAATCAGGTCAACTTCGATGGTGACGTGGTCGCCAGGCATGCACATTTCAACGCCGTCAGCGAGTTCAATCACACCGGTTACGTCCGTTGTACGGAAGTAGAACTGAGGACGATAGCCGCTGAAGAAAGGCTTATGACGGCCACCTTCATCTTTGGTCAGGACGTAAACTTCGCCCTTGAACTTGGTATGAGGATGAATGCTGCCGGGTTTCGCGACAACCTGTCCACGTTTGATGGCTTTACGGTCGATACCGCGGAGCAGCAGACCAACGTTGTCACCGGCTTCACCTTCGTCCAGGGTCTTGTGGAACATTTCCACGCCCGTGACGACAGAGGTGAGTTTTTCTTCTTCGAGACCGACGATTTCAACCGGATCACCGACCTTGATTTCGCCACGTTCGATACGGCCAGTTGCCACAGTGCCACGGCCAGAGATCGTGAAGACGTCTTCGACAGGCATCAGGAAGGGCAGGTCGGTCGGACGGGTCGGAGTCGGAATGTAGCTGTCAACGGCTTCCATCAGCTTGTGAATGCATTCGTATTCCGGAGCGTTATCATCGGTGCTGGTGCATTCGAGAGCTTTGAGAGCAGAACCCTGGATGACGGGAATTTCGTCGCCCGGGAAATCATATTCGCTGAGCAGGTCGCGGACTTCCATCTCGGTCAGTTCGATCAGTTCGGGATCGGACATATCGCATTTGTTGAGGAAGACGACGATGGCGGGCACGCCGACCTGACGGGCGAGCAGAATGTGCTCACGAGTCTGAGGCATGGGGCCGTCAGCCGCGGAAACAACGAGGATAGCGCCGTCCATCTGAGCAGCACCGGTGATCATGTTTTTAATATAGTCAGCATGGCCCGGGCAGTCGACGTGAGCATAGTGGCGATTTTTCGTTTCATACTCAACATGCGAAGAGTTGATGGTGATACCACGGGCTCTTTCTTCCGGAGCTTTATCGATATTGGCGTAATCCGTAAATTCAGCGCCGCCTTCGATAGCCAGAACTTTTGTGATGGCCGCGGTCAGAGTGGTCTTACCATGGTCAACGTGGCCAATCGTGCCGACGTTAACGTGGGGTTTTGTTCTTTCAAATTTTGCTTTGCCCATGAGTGTCCTCCTTTTCGATCAACTTATCGCGATCGTTCCCTGGCAATTCGTCACTTCTCCTATTTTACACAGATTTGCCTGGTGTGCAATCCTATGCTGCAGAGAGTGAACACAAAGTCTTAATGTTCTGATTTTCCCGTAATTTCTTCCATTTTGCTCTTCGGTACGGGTTCAAAATGGTCGGTCTGCATCACAAAGGTACCTCGGCCCTGCGTGCGCGAGCGCAGCACAGTCGCATAACCGAACATTTCCGAGAGCGGAACATAGGCGTGTATACTTCTGGCGTTACTGCGAACTTCACTGCCGAGAATCTGTCCCCGGCGGGAGCTGAGATCGCCCATGACGTCACCCAGATACTCATCCGGGACGACAACATCAACTTTCATGACCGGCTCCATGAGGATCGGTCCGGCTTTGCGCATCGCTTCTTTAAAGCCCATTGAACCGGCGATTTTGAAGGCCATTTCAGAAGAGTCGACTTCATGGTAAGAACCGTCCACCACGCTGACGCGTACATCAACGACGGGGTAGCCGGCGATGACGCCGCTCTTCATGGCTTCCTGAACGCCCTGATCAATCGGAGCGATAAATTCCTTGGGAATCACGCCGCCGACAATTTTGTTGACGAATTCGTAGCCCGCTCCGGCTTCAAGGGGTTCGATCTCCAGCACACAATCGCCGTACTGGCCATGGCCGCCGGATTGCCGGACAAATCTGCCTTGAGCCGACGCCGCTTTGGTGATCGTTTCCTTAAAAGCCACACGGGGTTTGCCGACGTTGGCCTCAACGTGGAATTCACGGAAAAGCCGATCGACGATGATCTCCAGATGGAGTTCGCCCATGCCGGAAATCAGCGTCTGGCCGGTTTCGGCATCGGTCCTCGTGCGGAAGGTCGGGTCTTCCTCGGCCAATTTGGCCAGAGCGACCGCCATTTTTTCCTGAGAAGCTTTAGATTTGGGTTCGATGGCAACAGAGATCACAGGATCCGGGAATTCCATGGATTCCAGGATCACCGGATGCTCGTCGACACAGAGGCTATCCCCGGTGCTCGTGAACTTAAGGCCCACAGCAGCTGCGATGTCGCCGGAATACACCCTCTCCACTTCGGAGCGGTGATTGGCGTGCATGAGCAGGAGACGACCGATACGCTCGCGCTTATCTTTACTGGCGTTCAGCACATAACTGCCGGAATCCAGCGTCCCTGAGTAAACTCTGAAGAAGCAGAGTTTACCGACAAAGGGGTCGGTCACAATCTTAAAGGCAAGAGCCGCGAAGGGTTCATCGTCTGAAGCGTGACGCAGGACTTCTTCGCCTGTTGTCGGGAGCGTCCCCTTGATCGGAGGAATATCCAGCGGCGAAGGCATATAGTCGACCACCGCGTCCAGAAGGAGCTGAACTCCTTTATTGCGGTAAGATGAACCGCAGGTCACGGGGACGATCACGTTGTTGACGCAGGCTTTGCGCAAGGCGACTTTCAGTTCCTCAATGGAAACTTCTTCATCCATGAGAAATTTTTCCGCCAGGACATCATCGCTTTCACAGATGGACTCGACCATGAGGTCGTGCCACTGTTGTGCTTCTTCCCTCATCTCATCAGGGATGTCTGCTTCGTGAATGGTTTTGCCAAGGTCTTCATCGTCATAGAGTTCAGCCTTCATTTTCATGAGGTCGATAATTCCGACAAAGTTATCCTCAGCGCCAATCGGCAGCTGAATGGGAACAGCATTGCAGCCCAGGCGTTCCTTCATCATCTTGACGACGTTGAGGAAGTCTGCGCCGATAACATCCATTTTGTTGACGTAGGCCATGCGGGGAACTTTATAGTTATCCGCCTGACGCCAAACTGTTTCCGTCTGGGGTTCTACGCCGCTTTTCGCATCAAGGACAGTCACAGCACCATCGAGGACACGCAGGGATCGTTCGACTTCAACGGTGAAGTCAACGTGACCCGGGGTATCGATGATGTTGATGCGGCAATGACGCCATTGAGCGGTTGTTGCGGCGGACTGGATCGTGATGCCACGCTCCTGTTCCTGCTCCATGAAGTCCATGGTTGCAGCGCCTTCATGGGTTTCACCAAGACGATGGATCTTCCCCGTGTAGTACAAAATTCGCTCTGTCGTCGTCGTTTTGCCGGCGTCGATGTGCGCCATAATGCCGATATTACGGGTATTCTCAAGTGAGAATTCTCTGGGCATGCGGCTAAACTCCTTTCCCCTTCATGCAAGCGTTGACTACCAGCGGTAGTGAGCAAAGGCGCGGTTGGCCTCAGCCATACGATGCATTTCTTCTTTCTTCTTATAAGCTGAACCGCTGCCGTTCACGGCATCCATCAGCTCGGCTGCAAGACGCTCTTTCATGGTTCTTTCACCACGGTTTCTGGCTCCGTTGACAATCCAGCGAAGGGCCAGGGTCTGGCGGCGTTCGGGACGGACTTCAATAGGAACCTGATAGTTCGATCCGCCGACACGTCTGGCCTTGACTTCCAGCACAGGCATGACATTCTCGAGCGCTTTATTGAAAACTTCAATCCCTTCTTCGCCGGTCTTCTCTTTGACCAGATCGAAAGCCCCGTAAACAATACGTTGGGCGAGGCCCTTCTTTCCATCCAGCATGACGACGTTAATCAGTTTGGCAACTTTTACATCGTTATAGACAGGATCGGGAAGGATTTCTCTCTTGGGAACATGACCTTTTCTAGGCATCTTTCTTCCCTCCTTTCATGATTATGCGGTTTCATCCGAAATCATAGGTACTCACTTTTGTGATCGTGTCCAGCTTCATGTCCCCCACTTATATTTTTCGGGAGATCAGAATGGGCGTTACCGCCACTCGGACACTCAGTCCATGCGCGGGCGTTGATTACTTCGCCTTTGCTGCTTTGGGCCGCTTGGCGCCGTACTTGGACCGACCTTGTTTGCGATCCGCCACTCCTGCTGCGTCGAGCGTTCCACGGATGATGTGGTAACGGACGCCCGGGAGATCCTTTACACGGCCGCCACGAATGAGGACCACGCTGTGCTCCTGAAGGTTGTGACCGATACCCGGAATGTAAGCCGTAACTTCCTGTGTGTTGGTGAGGCGAACTCTGGCGACTTTGCGGAGAGCCGAGTTCGGCTTCTTCGGGGTTGTCGTTTTAACCACTGTGCACACGCCGCGCTTCTGCGGTGAGTCGTAGTGAGAGCTGCGCTTCTTCAGAGAGTTCAGGCCAGTCTGGAGGGCAGGGGCTTTGGATTTGTACCCCTTGGTCTGACGACCTTGCTTAACCAGTTGACTGAATGTAGGCATCTGATGTCTCCTTTCTTTACGTATTTTTCGTCTCAGCCTCTGTGGGCTTCGGCAGAGTTCTTCATCTGCATTCCCTTCGCTCAGAAGAAATATGCTCTGCAAAAAGCCCCCGTCTATGGGGGCAAAGACAGCTTATTTTAACAAAGCCTCTGAGCCCTTGTAAAGAGCGGCTTTGCTGAAAAATAAGGCCCTGAGCTGCTGCGGCCTTGGGAATTCGCACGAACATTGGCCTTCAGCGGGCTGACGGCAAAGAACTAATCGGCCAGGGCCAGGTCGAAGACCTTCTTTACGTCGTCGAGTTCGGCATGGCCTTCGTGGACCTTCTGCCCATCGACGAAATAGGTCGGAACATAGTAATAATCGTATTGATCCGCGATTTCCGGCTGCTTCTTTTCGTCGATCATCTCGATCTTCAGCGCTGCATAGCGGGGGTCTTCCTCCTGCAGTTTGGTCATCAGGCGACGTGCCAGTTTGCAGTGGGGGCAGGCTTCGAACATAAACATTTTAATGTCTTTCATGATTTTCTCCTTTAGTTTCGGTCGGCAAATTGCAGTTCATAGAGTTCTTTGTAGAGACCGCCCTTGCTGAGCAGCTCTTCGTGACTACCCTGGTCGACAATGCCCTCCGCCGTGAGCACGAGGATGCTGTCAGCGCCGCGGATGGTCGAAAGACGATGCGCGATCACCAGGGTCGTGCGGTTTTTCGCCAGCTCATTCAAGGCCTCCTGCACCTGGACTTCACTCTGATTATCCAGCGCTGAAGTGGCTTCGTCGAGGATCAGGATCGGGGGATTCTTCAGGAAAACACGCGCGATGGAAAGGCGCTGCTTCTGCCCTCCGGAGAAGCGCACGCCGTGCTCTCCGCAGAGCGTATCGTAGCCATTGGGCAGACTCATGATAAAGTCGTGAATATGCGCCTTTTTGGCGGCCTCAATCACCGCTTCCAGGGGCGCGCCGGGCTGGCCGTAGGCGATGTTTTCGCGAATACTGGTATTGAAAATATAGACATCCTGCTGCACGACGCCAATATTATTTCTAAGTGAAGTCAGGCTGTAGTCGCGGACATCCCGGCCGTCTACACTGACCTGGCCTGAGACCACTTCATAAAAGCGTGGGATGAGGGAAACGAAAGTCGTTTTCCCCGCCCCGGATGGGCCAACGAGAGCCACCGTCCGGCCTGCCGGTATCTCGACCGAGATATCTTTCAGCACAGGCTCGTCTTTTTCATAATAAAAGCTGACCTTGTCGAAGCGGGTATTCCCCTTGAGCTTTCCGGCGTCGATGGCGTTTGGCCGGTCTTTGATCTCCGCTTCGGTGTCCAGCACTTCAATCATGCGGATAAAGCCGGTGTAGCCCTTCTGAAATTGCTCGGTAAACTGGATCAGCATTTTGATGGGGTCGAGGAACATGTTGATGTAGAGGATGTAGATGACGATATCCGCAGCTGCCATCTTTCCGCGAGCCACAGAAAAGCCACCTGCAAGCACCACGGATATATACATCAGCCCCTGCAGGAAGCCGTTGACGGTATGGTACTTGCCCATGACCATGTAGTTGGCACGTTTGGATTCAAGAAAGCGCTCGTTGTTCGTGTCGAATTTTTGCAGCTCGACGTGCTCATTATTAAAAGAAGCGACCGTGCGAATGCCGGAGAGGCTGTCCTGCGCCACCGCGTTGATGCTCGCGATATTGCGGCGGTTATTCATGAAGGTCTTCCGCATTTCGCGGTTCATGCGTATGGAGAAGGCCAGCATGAACAGGGTCATGGCCAGAAGGATCAGCGTCACCGGGACGTTGATGGTCAGAAGAAAGATAAAGGCTCCGCCAATTTTCACGAGAGAGATGACGACATTTTCGGGCCCGTGATGGGCCAGCTCGGTGATGTCGAAGAGGTCGGAAAGAATGCGGGAAGCCATGGCTCCGGTACTGTTTTTGTCGAAGTAGGAGAAGGAGAGCTTTTCCATGTGCGAGAAGAGATCACGCCGCATATCATATTCGATATGCGCTCCCATGATGTGACCATAGGAGGTCACATAGTACTGGCAGGCCGCCTGTATCACATAGAGAGCGAACATGACCCCGCTGCAGAGCAGGACGCTCTCGATCATCTGCGAGGTAGGCAGGTGAAAAACAATGCGCGTCAGATATCGGATAATAATAGGAAAGGCCACACCGGTCAGGGCAAGGATGACCGCACAAAACATATCGGTCCAGAAGACCCGACGGTAGGGTTTATAATAGGCCATGAATCGGCGAAACAAGAAAAACCTCCAATAGCTGCCAAAGCGTTAGGCCTCGGCGTTATGACGAACTTATCAAACTAATGATGTTTGTATTTTAGCAGAAAGGGCCTTTTGTGACGAAAACACAGGTTACAGGAAGCGAACCGACACATTCCGGGCGTCCTTTGCTGAGACGGCGCGACCTCATCGTTTTTGCTGTGGTCATTCTGCTTGCCCTCTTGCTCAAGCTAGCCCCGCATCTGTGGCTGAGCCAGAGTGGAAAAATTCTGGCGCGTCTCAGCTTTGACAATTGTCTGCTCTGTGAATTCGACCCGGCGCAGCTTGCCCCGCGAACGTATTCGCTGGAGGAGCTTGCGGAGATGAGTTCAGCGGGCCTTCCCGGCGCTGGAGAGCGTCGTGAGAACCGTCCTGAGGACCGTCGTGAGAACCGTCCCGGCCTCTGGCCTGAGCTGCCACCGATGTCCATTGTCATCGAAGCCGACGGCGGCGTCCGCGTCGCGGCTTCAGATTGTCCGGATCAGTACTGCGTGCGGCGCGGTGTGTGCCGTAAGGCTGGCGACTTTGCAGCCTGTGTGCCCAATAAAGTCATCCTGACACTGCTCCCGGCCGGAGATCACGAATCAGAAGATGCGGATTCAGGGATCGATATGGTCGTGGGAGATCCTGCGCCGACGGAAGAGCCATGAAATAAGTAGGCTTGAGCGGATTACGATCAGAAAAAGAAAGCTCGAGCTAGATAAGTAAGTTAAAAAAATCTCCGGATAAGGTAGATGAGCGGGGTAAGCAGCAGTAAATCAGATTGATCCCAATTGAGCGTAAGTCAGAGTGAGTATGATTGAGTTGGTTTGTGTAAGATTGGGTTAGAAAAGGCAGACTAGAGTGAAAGAACAAAACATCAACCCCCGCAAAGCCCTTGAAGAACAGCGCAGTAAGCTACGGCAGCTTACCCTGCTGGCCATGCTCGCTGCTCTGGCTTTGGTTTTCGGCTACGTGGAATCCCTGCTGCCGCCTCTCTCTCCTTTTCCCATCAAGTATGGACTGAGCAACATTCCTGTGGTCTTTACGCTGCTCTCCCTGGGCGGCGGGAGCGCCGTGGTTCTGAGCCTCTTCAAGTCGCTTTTTGCACTATTGACCAGAGGGCCGCTGGCGGCCTCGCTCAGCCTGGCGGGCGGACTTTGTTCGCTGCTGGCCATGAGCCTCCTCAAGCACACGCCGCAAAAGACCTCGCTGCTCATGCTGAGCGCCGTGGGCGCTCTCAGCCACAACCTGGCGCAATTCGGCCTCCTCCTTCTGCTTTTTTCACAGAGCGGCCTCCTGGCTTTTATGAGCCTCCTGCCGCCTCTGCTCCTCCTGGGCCTGGCCTGCGGCCTGCTGACAGGACTGGCTCTCCGGGTGCTGCGACCGTATCTGGAGAAAATGGCGACAAAAATCGACGCCTGATGAGCCACCCTTAATTCGGCTTTTGCTTCCGCCGCAGGAAAACAAGTTCAAAGTAAAAGCGCCGCAGAGTCAAAATCCGCGGCGCTTTTTTAACTTTCATGAGAGCGGGTGATGGCCTGAGCCTCTACGCTGTCTGGCCTGCTCCATCTTATTTAGATTCGTGCGACGCCGGTTTTTCGCGCTGCGTCAGTGACCGCCTGAGCCACCGCTGCGGCAACACCGGGATCGAAAGCTGCGGGCATGATTTTTTCTTCGCAGAGTTCGTTTTGCGGCACAAGGTCGGCAATCGCGCGAGCCGCAGCGAGGTTCATTTCGTCGTTGATCTCCCGCGCGCGGCAATCAAAGGCCCCGCGGAAAATGCCCGGGAAGGCGAGCACGTTATTGATCTGATTGGGATAATCGGAGCGTCCGGTCGCAATGATACGGGCACCGGCGGCTTTAGCTTCGTCCGGCTCGATTTCGGGTGTGGGATTGGCGCAGGCAAAGATGATCGGATCTTTGCGCATCTGGCGCACCATCTCCCCGGTCAACACATGGGCCACAGAAACCCCAATGAAGATGTCGGCATCTTTCACGGCTTCGGCAAGACCGCCACGCAGACCACGCGGGTTGGTGATCGCAGCCATTTTTTCTTTCAGCGGATTCATACCCTCCGGGCGTTCCTGGTATATCAGGCCGCGGCTGTCGCAGAGAGAAATGTCTTTTGCACCGGCGGCGATCAGCAGCTGAGCTATCGCAAGAGAAGCTGCGCCAGCGCCATTCATGACAATGCGCATCTCTTCCAGCCTGCGCCCAAGCAGTCTCATGGCATTGATCAGGGCGGCGTAGGTCACCACCGCTGTGCCGTGCTGATCATCGTGGAAAATGGGGATATCACAGCTTTTTTTCAGGCATTCTTCGATTTCAAAGCAGCGAGGCGCGGCAATATCTTCCAGATTGACGCCGCCAAAGCTGCCGGAAATAAGTTCGATCGTGCGGCAGATCTCGTCCACATCGTTGGATTTGACACAGAGGGGAAAGGCGTCCACGCCACCGAAAGCCTTAAAAAGGGCACACTTCCCTTCCATCACCGGCATCGCGGCGAGAGGGCCGATATTGCCAAGGCCCAGAACGGCGGAGCCGTCAGTCACAACAAGGCAGAGGTTCCAGCGCCGGGTATAGGTGTAGGAAAGGTCAGGATCTTTGTGAATGCGCAGACAGGGCTCGGCTACGCCGGGCGTGTAAGCGAGCGAGAGTTCATCACGATTGCCCACAGGGGAGCGGGCGCTGATTTCAATCTTTCCGCGCCAGGCTTCGTGTTTTTCGAGCGAACGTTCTGCATAAGATTTGTGGCTTTCCATCGTGGATCCTTTCTCTATTTCAGGCCGTTTTTTCCGGGGCCTGGGACTTTTCCAGACTGTAGGGCAGCGCGAGCAGGAAGAAAGCGCCGCAGAAATTGCCGAGCGTGGCGATAAGCACCTGCTGCAGGGCGATTTCCGGGGTCACAGCCTGTTCGATGAGGCCGAGCGAGAAAAAGGTCATATTGGCAATGCTGTGCTCAAATCCCGCCGCGACAAAGACAAAAATACACCAGAAAATCATGATGAGCTTGCCGCTTTCTGAATTCATTTTCTGCGCGCACCAGACGGCCAGGCAGACCAGAAGATTACAGAGCACAGCCCGGAAAAAGAGGGGGCCGAACGCCAGCGCCGCTTTTGCCTCAGCGGTTTTCTGAATGGTTGTTGCGATCGGTTCGGCATTTAAGCCGGATGCGGCATAGAGCTGGGCGATGAGCAGAGAACCCAGAAAGTTCCCCAGCCAGTTGATCAGCCAGAAGGCAGTGGCCTCCTTCCAGGAAATCTTTTTGCGCAGCGCTCCCAGGCTGATGATCAGATTGTTGCCGGTAAACAGCTCTGCTCCGGCCATGACAACGAGCGAGAGGGCCGCCGCAAAGGCTGCGGCTCCCAGAAATTTTCCTGCCGGGCTTAAAGACGCGGGGATAAAAGCGTTGGCCACGAGCAGGATAATCACGCCGAGGCCGATATAAATGCCCGCTAGGACGCTGTGGACGAAAAAGACCGGGCCCTGCGTCTTAAAGAAACGCACTTTTTTGGCAGCCACAGCGGCGATTTTATCGACAGTTTCTGTATACATATGTTCTCCAGGAAAGTTTATTGGATTGTGCCGCGCACCGCGTCGAGCAGTGCGCGTGGCAGAACGTCCGTGATGGCTTCAGCCTGTCCTGCGTCAAGTTTTTCGGCAAGCGCCGGATCCAGAGGCAGGCTCGCAAGCAAAGGCAGGCCTTCCACCTCAGCAAGTTCAGCGCTGTGCGACGGTCCGTAGAGAGAGATTTTCTCCGTACAGTGCGGGCAGCTGAGCCAGGCGAAGTTTTCCACCAGGCCGAGTACGGGAACATCCATCATGCGGCCCATGCGCACAGCTTTCTCGACCACCATGGAAACGAGGCTCTGTGGTGAGGTGAGCACGAGCAGCCCGCTGACTTTAATCATCTGAAAGAGACTGATCGGCACATCACCCGTTCCCGGAGGAAGGTCCAGCAGCAAAACGTCGAGCGGCCCCCAGTGCACCTTGGACCAGAACTCTTTGAGCATACCGTTAATCATGGGTCCACGCCAGACCGCAGGCTGGGTTTCATCATCGAGAAAGCAGTTCATGGACATGAGCTTGATGCCGCCGGGCGTTAGTTTCGGCATGATGCCGTCACGCACGATCGTGGCCTTGCCCTCGACACCGAAGAGATGGGGAATGGAGGGGCCGGTAATATCGGCATCCAGAATGCCGACAGCAAGACCTTCCGCGTGTAGAGCCGAGGCCAGCAAGGCCGTCACACTGCTCTTGCCTACGCCACCCTTGCCGGACATCACCGCAACAATGCGCCTGATCTGACTGTCCGACTGCGGGGCCACGCGCATCTGAGCAAAACGATCGACTTTTTCGTGCATCATAAAAGCTCCTCTTTTCTCAAGCTTTCAGGTAGCGATCCATCCAGCGGGTGATGCGGTCAAGGCGTTCGCGGCGGGACTTAGGCTTGCCGCTGCGTGAGAGCTCGTGATTCTCACCCTTGAAGAGCACCATTTCGGTCGGTACGCCGCGGTCCACCAGAGCTGTGTAAAGCTGCAGGCCCTGTTCCAGCGGGCAACGATAATCCTCATCGGAATGGATAATCAGGGTGGGCGTTTTAGCCGCGTTGATGTACTTCATCGGGGAGTGTTCCCAGAGTTTCGTGAAACCGGTCTGGGAGAAGGTATCTGTGGCATTTTGATCGGTGGCAAAAAAGTAGCCGATATCTGAAACGCCGTAAAAGCTCGTCCAGTTCATGATGGAGCGCTGTGTGGCACAGGCCGCAAAACGATCTGTGTGGCCGATGATCCAGTTGCTCATAAAGCCGCCGTAGGAGCCGCCCGTGACGCCGAGGCGCTGCGGGTCGATCTGGGGAAAGCGGGCGAGCACGCGGTCGACAAAGGCCATGATGTCCTCGTAGTCGATTTCGCCATAGCGCCCCCGAATATCAGCAAAAGCGTCGCCCAGGCCATCCGAGCCGTGGGGATTGCAGAAAAGCACGATGTAGCCGTTGGCCGCCCAGTACTCCATCTCGTGGAAAAGGATTTCTCCGTAAATCGTACGGGGGCCGCCGTGTATATCCAGAATCGCCGGATAGCGCTTCGTTTCGTCATAATCGGCCGGCAGCAGGACATAACCTGTAATGAGGTCGTCCCCACTCTCCCCGTTCACATGGACCAGGGTCGCAAATTCGGTTTCGCTCATGACTTTTTCGTTGAAAGCGCTGACCTTTTCTGCGGTAAAGAGCTGATCACCCGGCACAAGCGCATAGAGTTCAGGAGCCTGACGATTGAAGAGGCCGCAGCAGAGGATGCGATCAGCCATGACCGCGATGGAAGCGATGGCGCCGGGGGCGCGGTAGAGCCGCTCCAGCTTAGCCTCCGGGGAAATGCGGCAGAGTACGGTCTGAGTGCCCTCGCTGTGGGTAAAGTAAAGATGACCGTCGATGAGGTCAAGTCCGGGCGCGGCCGAGGGACAGAGGTCCGTGTTCAGAGCATCCCAGATTTGAATTTCTTCATCGCTGAGCAAGGTCAGCTTCGCGCCTTCGTGAGAAAGCTCGTAGAGTTTGGGACTTTCATTGCAGCCGTAGCGAGCCATATCCGTGGCCAGAGCCAGCAGGCGTGAAGCTTCTCCCTGACGGGGCTCGGCTTCCCAGACCTCCATGATGTTATAGTCCTTGTCCGGATAAAGTTCCCTCAGCTCAGAAGAAAGATCGGTCTGAGCCTTCATCACTTCGCGGTCAGGCAGCTTGATCTGCCAGACCCCGTTGGCGAGCTGCTGGCGGGGAGACACATGCTGGGCCAGTACCACGCAGCGCTTTTTATCTTCGGAAAGGCTGAATTCGAAGACGTCCATATCTTTTGCACTCAGGCGGCAGAGGGCAGCACTATCCGCATCGAAAATAAAGAGTGCAGATCTCTTTTTATAGCAAAAGCCACCGCCATTGGTGTAAAAGGGAATACGGTGCATGAGATGACGGAAGGAGAGTTCGCTCTCGTCCTTAAAGCGCTTCTGACGCTCCTCGTCCTTTAAGAGCCAGCTGTCTTCCAACCCTTCCTCAAGACTCGCCAGTACCAGGTAGAGGCGGTCGCCGAGCGCTTCAATCCTTTCGACAGCAAAGGGCAGCGTAAAGGCTTTTTCGGCCTCTCCTCCGTCGATGCGCAAACGGTAATAGACCGTTTCGGGAGCTTTGGCCTCGGCCTCTTTCGCCGCAGCTTCGCCGCGCTGACCGGCAAAGAGAATATTTTTATCGTCCTCCCAGATAAAAGAGGTCAGCTTGGGGTCAGGACTCAGCTTGCGCAGATCGCGGCCATCGTAAAGCCAAAGGCTCGAAGGATAGGTGTTTTCCTTCATGTCGGCACGGACCAGCGTAAAGGCCACGGCCTGGCGCGAAGGATTGGCCTTCATGAGGCCGGGATATTGCAGGCGTGTGTAAAATTCAAGATCGACTTTGTTTTTCATCTTTTCTCACATTTCCTCAATCGATTTAGGCTGTATTTTAAGTTTGTTTTTAAAACTGTTTTTTCTCAAAATTTATGCCCCGTTCAGCGAGGCATAAAGAATCGCAGGCTGCTAAAAGCTTTTTCAGGCTTTGAACCTGGCTTCAATGTAGTCGGGAATGCTCTGCCCTTCGAGGGTCGGCGGCGCATCCGGGTTCATGATATCGAGCTGGACTTTGAAAAAATTGATGTAGAGTTTATTCCCTTTGCGTGTGGCAAATTCGTCACAACCGGGGTAGAAGATGACTTCACATTCATCGCTGCCCGCCGCCTTGCAGATTTCTGCGGCACGCTCGTCGAGGTTCAGGGTCTTGAGGGGTTCCACCATCATATTGGTGAATTCAAGATCTTCCGTCATCCACATATTGTTGTTCCAGAAACGTTTTTCACGCTGCGTCGCGCCATTCAGTAGTTCGCGGTTGGCGAGGGCGGAAAGCACCTTGCGAAAGCCATTGGCATCGAAGTTTTCATCGTAAGCCGCCGCCATTTCCGGACTTTCTGAAAGCTCGATAAAAAAGGCGTCCGGCAGCTTCTCCCTGTCGGCGAGACTGGCCCAGATAAAGAGCATGCTTTCGAGGGCTTTGGTATTCACAGTAAGTTTAGCCATAGATTTTCCTTCTTTCCTGCACTTGCTCACAAGTATTTCTATTATAGCAGGTCTGTCTGGGTCCACGGGCTTTTTGTCAGTACGGGCATACTTACGAAAGAATGAGGGAAAAGATGAAAAACCTTAAGATGTAGTCGAAAAGCGTTTTCAGAGCTTGATGAAAACGCTTCGGCGAAACTGATCCCTTCCGTAAGAGACAGAACGGGCTGAACTTTGTTGGAAAAAGTCAGGGCGCCGGGACAATAGCCGGACCCGTCACTTTCAGAATGCGCTCGCCCAGAGCCTGCAGCGCGTCGAGCGAGGCCTCCGCCGTGGGCAGGCCGTTCAGGCGGCCATCGCGGAGAAGTTCAGCCAGGCGGCTCCTGTCTGAGCCAGGGAACAGGGGCAGAACGGCATAATGAGGGCGCAGAGCGCTGTGCTCGCTGCCCGGCAAGAGGTCGACACAGGCCACAGGCAGGGCTTCGGCTGAGACAATCCTTACCTGCTCTCCTTCGCGGCGTACGCGGACGCGGGCGAGTACGCCGCCTTCGACCGGTGCAGCAGGTCCTGCAATGCTCCCTCCCAGGCTGGGCAATTGAGGTTGAGAAAAGGGCTTTTGGGGGTGACGCCCATCAGGGTCAGAGCCCTTCGGGACAGCGCTCTCTGCAGCAGATCCGGAGGCAGAAAGAGAGGCGGCGAAAGGGACACGATGCGGAGCGGCGACGAAATTGCCCAGAGAATAATAAACGATACAGCCCCGGGGATTCACAGAAGAGGACAGATGGCAGAGCGGCTGGACCACATGAGGATGCGTGCCGATAATCAGATCAACGCCCGCTTCGGCCAGAACTTTGGCGAGTTCCTCCTGCCTGCGGTTCGGACGCTCTTGATATTCTTCTCCCCAGTGCAGGCAAAAGATCAGGAGATCCGCTCCGGCTTCCCCCATGGCTCTGGCCTGACGGGCGAGACGGCGGCACGTTTCCGACCAGGCAAGCTCATCTGCGCCCAGACAGGCAAAGCTATCGACCCGGGAGCGCCAGGCAGGCGGCAGGGCAAGGCCATTGAGGGAGCTGAGTTTCTGCTTGCCCAGGGGTGGGTTTTCGTAGGTGAAGGCACAAAAGCCGAGGCGGATGCCCTTGATCTCGCGCAGGATCCAGGGCGGCTCACTCTCGTCAAGGCGCAGACCCAGCGGCGTGATGCCAGCATCGAGGAGACTCTGGGCCGTGTGGCTCAGCCCTTCTGGGCCGGCATCCAGCAAATGGTTGTTGGCGCATTGGAGAAGATCAAAGCCGACTCCGGCGAGAACTTCAGCCCAACGATCCGGAATGCGGTAACGGGGGAAGCGTCCCGAGGGATGGTCTGAGACGAGCGGGCCTTCGAGATTGCCGCAGAGAAGATCGGCGTCGCGGAGCAACGGCTGCAAGGGGGCAAAGAGCGAATCCGCTTCGGCATCCGCATGCAAAAGCTTATCCTGGAAGAGCAGATCACCTGTAAAAAGCAGGTCCACTTCATTGGGAGATGGCCGGAACGTTTGCAGCAAGTCATCCGGAAGCCGCTCAGGGCCAAACGATCTCCAGCCCCAGAGGCTTTCCCTCCCCTGCGGATCGGTCAGTCGGAAACGGCCGCTTTGCGGATCCACGTCGACCGCCTGCACGTCCGTACCGATATCTGAACTCATCCAGAGCGGTTTTAAACGCTGACCCTCGCGGCGGAAAAAGAAGATCTGCTGGGCAAAATCCTGGTCATCTTCGGCTTTCAGCCAAAAGGGTGGTAGCTGCCGTAACGCCCCTCCTTCCAGCAGAGCAGAAGGAGATCTTCCTGGCCGTTGTGGTCGATATCAAGAAACTGCAGATCCTGGACTATCCAGGACTGGGGGCTGCTCCAGAGGGGTTCCTCTGCAGCCGTAGAGAGCGTGACCCTGCCGCCGCCGAAGGACGCCGACATCCGGCCATCCGCAGAGCTGCGCACGCCGTGGCCAAGCTTAGCCCAGGCGGGCAGGCGCTCTTCCCCTTGCGTCGACGCTTCTTCTTTATAGCTGAGCTGCGAACGATCCTGACGGTAGTCCTGCGTCCAGGAGGGCTTTTCGGGAATCAGAGCCGGATCTGGCTCAATCCAATAGCCCTCATCATCAAACTGCGGATCCGCACCGATACGACTTCGCCATTCTTCATCGGTGAGCCGCTCATTCTGGGGCTGGCGGAATTGGTAGAAGTTATAGACTGCGCCAAAGGCCAGGCGCAGACCACCGTCCATCGGAACAATCACCCAGATTTCATCGGGTTGGCCCAGGGCCAGCTCCAGCACCTCTCCAGCATTTGGATCGGTCGCGACATCGACCGCAATCGCAGGCTTATCCCCATCCGGCATGTCCTCCTCAGACTGCTGTGTCAGGAGGTTCGTCAGATTTTCCAGATTGCCGCCGAAGGCGCGGATCAGGTTAAATTCCTCCTCATCCGGCAGCTCCTGCCTCAGCTCTTTCCCGGCAATGGTGGCCAGACGCTCGTTGAGAAGGGCGACATCCTCGATCAATTTGGCATCTTTTTCGCTGAGCAGCTCGAAGTCCGAGAGCTTTTGGCCGCTGGAACGGGCCAGCTCCGCCAGCTTGCGGAAGACCAAAGGTTCCGGCTGCACATAGCCGCGGTCATCGACTTTTTCTTCAAAAAAGCCGCCCATCTCGGCCATCACCTGTTTGGCATAGAGAACGTTGTCGTGTTTCAGCTCCGTGAAGCTCCCGGCAAAGCATTCCAGGTCCTTGTGCGCCCATTTTTCACTTCGCATGAAGGCGGGAAACTCACTCTTTGACGCCGTCTTATCGCTGAGCAGGGGACGCAGGCTGTCCAGCCAGGCTGCAGCGAGGTTGCTCGCTGCAGGACTCTTCTCCGGATCAGCATAGCGTTTGCGCAGCTCACTCAAGCGTTCTGAATAGCCTTCAAAATCCTCCGCACCCTGCTCCCTGAGGAGCTCCAACGCTTTTTCCGAACCCATGGCCGCCATGACATCCAGAACATCGGGCAGGCCGCGGACTTCGCCCTCAGGATTTGCTGTGACAGCACTATAAATAAGCTGAGCAAAAATCTCCTGGTCAGCGCTGAAGCGCTGACCCATCAGGCGGAAGCCAAGAGCTTCTTCAGCCTCTTCTTCATCGGACTTTTCTTCCCGCGCTTCGGAAAAAATGCGCGGTCCGGGCATTTTCATTGAGGCCTGGTGGAAGTCCGGCCAGACTTCGGCCTTTTCCGGCAGTTCCGCCACAGTCAGGTTCGGGCCATAGGTTTTTTCGATCAAAGGCTGAAAATCGCGATAACTCAGGTCGTCGGACTCACCGGCAAAGAGCGCGCTGACCTCGTAGAGCTTGTCCCAGGAGGCGCGGCAGGCCTCATCGTTGGCCAGGGCAAGACTCAGGAGCAGGCCGCAGCGATTGCGCAGCTCATCCTTATTGCTGAAATTGATGCGGCCGTACCACATCATGGCGCGGAAGTAGGCTTCCATGCGCGGGCTTCGCGTGTAATAGCCGCGAGGTTTGTACTGGCTGTAATCCTCATAGCTTGGATTCTGAGAAAACTGCATGAAAAGCGGCGTCAGAGAGATGCCACCAGCTTCACGAATCAGGGCCAATTCCTTCTCAGCGGTCTCTCTGACTTCTTCAGGAAGCTGGAAGTTTTCATCCAGCAGGGCATTGCCGACGGCCACAAAAGTGAGATCGACTATGGCCGCCTGCTCGAACTCGCTGCCTTTCAGCTCTTCGAGCTGCTCCTGCATGACTTTCAGAAGCTCTTCACTCAGAGTTTGCAGCTCATCAGCAAGGTAAAGATCTTCACTTGAATTCAGCAGATGTGCGAAGAGCAGGTGCTGGAGATGCAGCATGGCATCGACCGTCACAAAAAGGGGTTTCTGCCCATAGGCACCCATTTCATAGACATTACTGAACGAGCCGCCACCCGGCAGCACAACAAAGAGATCCTGGGCCAGCTGTGCGCGCAGCTCATCGCTCAGTTCCAACCCAGGCAGGCGTATGGCCACGTTGGAGAGATCGGGGAGCGGCAGCAGCTCCTCCTCTGCCCGCACTTTTGTGCAGGAGAGTGCAAAAACATTCAGAATCAACGAGAGAAAAATCAAAACGGACAGGCTGATGGCGAGTGCTCGCCTTGGGGAAAAAGTGCTCATAAAGGCCTCCTTTGCCGATGGCTGGCGCTGTGTTTTGTGATTGTGCTTTATGATACCGATGACGAATGCTGATTTTAATTATTATCTATTATACATCTTTACCATTGGGCAGGAAATGGCAAATGCTCCTCCTGACTCACAGGCGGATGACAGAAAGACCGGCTCTTTTGCTCTGTACAAGTTGGAGACAAAGCGTGATCAGCAGGCTGGGTACATGCTGGGGTCTCAGCCTCAACACCCGTGACAGGCGGGTGCCCTTTCACTCTACTCATTGCGAATGGCTTCGAGGGGGGAGAGTTTCATGGCCCGCTGGGCCGGAAGGAGGCCGGAAAGCATACCGATAAGCATGGCAAAAACGAGGGCGGAGCCGGAAAGCCAGGGGGGTATGACAGAAGCTGCCGCTCCGGGGCCGCTCATCATCATGGCCATACCTCCGCCATCCGAACCGGCGGCGGCGTTGTTCATGATATAAGAGGCAAGGTAACTCAGTCCCAGACCAATGCTCCCGCCCAAAAAACCGATGAGCGCAGATTCTATGAGGAAGAGACGGCGGATCGTGTGAAGGCGGCATCCCAGGACCTTGTAAATACCAATTTCCTTCGTGCGCTCATAGATGGACATCATCATTGTATTGGCAATGCCGATGGCTGCAACCAGAAGTGAAATGCCGCCAATGCCGCCCAGAAAGATCTGAATCTGTGCGGATTGCTCCTTGATGCTCTGAATCCATTCCGAATCGGATTGAGCCTGCAGGCCGAGATCCTGGAGGCTTTTCGTCAGCTCCTGGGTATAGTTCATATCATCTGCTACGACAATCAGATTGCTGTAGACGATTTCGCCGGTGCTGCGCCCGCTTTTGGTGGCTGGCTGACCTGGCCAGGCTTTGCCCTTGAAGATGCGCTTCAACATGCTTTCGGCCGCGGCCAGATCCGTGTACGCGCCAAAGTCCCATTCGCTCCAGCCGCTTGCCCCGCTGTCGATAACACCATCCGCTTTGATCAGATATTTTTTGGGTGGTTTCGGCGGGGTGCTCTCGCCCTCACTGCCCGATCTGGCACTGCCATAGAGAGCGTCCATATCGTAGATCGCAATGCCCGTCGTTGTGTAAAGATTGACCTCCGGCTCGGCATTTTCCTCCTCAGGCATGCCATAGGACATGAAGCGGTTCATATCCTTCGGATTGTAGAAGTTAAAATTGTACATCCGGCCAATCCAGAGCGGCATGCTGTCGCTGGCGTACTCTTCGGGCGGGATCAGTGAGCCTTCGCTGAATTTCCAGTCGAGACTTTCCAGATAGGAGCGCGGATAGGCCGTGATACTCTGACCGTTTTCATAGGCGCCAATTTTGATCCGACAGTTAACATCAAGGATGGGGATGACATCTTTAACATGGGGCAGGGCTTTGATTTCGTCAATGGTCTTCTGGTTCAGGGCCTTATTATTGCTGCTGGCAGTTCCTGGACCGCCCATGCCATAGTAGCCCCCGCCCATGGAAAAAACTTTGATTTCGACCATCTGACGCTTGCTCATGATCGTCTGCTCCAGGTATTGCTGCTGAGCAATGCCGATGGACAGCATCACGACAATGGCCACGGTGCCGATGACCACGCCAAGCACCGTCAGCCCCGTGCGTAGCTTTCGCCGCCAGAGGTTGGCAAAACTGATGTGAATTTGATCCCAGATACGCATCTGCAGTTATCTTATTTCATCAGGTCACGGAAATACGCTTCGTCTTCCATGGCCATGCGTTTTTTGCGGCGTTTGCGGCGGAAGCTGCTGATGCTCATGACAAGCAGGATGAGGAGGCAGACGCCCAAAAGAATCCAGGCCCAGAGGGGCATCAGGCTGAGGAGCCCCGAAGCCGGGCCATTCATTTCACCCGCCATAGAAGGATCCAGAGGATTGCCATTTTCATCCGTGGGAAAAGCATCCATGCCGCCCATGCCGCTCATGCCCGGGGGCATATCCATGGGATTGTCCTCCATGACCATCAAAGGAAATTCGATCTCTTTTTCTGTGGGCGCTCCATTTTCATCTTCAAAGCGCATTTTCAGCTTGCGTGGCTGATCAGGCGAAAAACTCTCCTCGGCTTTGATCATCATGTCGAGGGTCTTGCTCTCGCCGGAATTCACGTTGCCGAGGTAGGCTTCAGCTCCCGAAATACCCTGTCCCTCAGGAACCAGAACCGTGAGGTTATAGAGGGTGGTTTTGCCTTTGTTAAAGATGAGACAGCTGAGGTTCGCTTCCTGCCCGACATTGATCTGTTCCGGCATGATCTCGATCTTGCCGTGATCTACACGAGCTTCCTGATGCAGGGGAATGGAAATGGCCTCACGCGCCTGAATCGCCGTGGCCTTCAGATCTTCATACTCCATGTCCAGCTTGAGATTGTAATTGCGCTGCGGGACCTGGGAGGAGCTGACCATGTCGACTTCAAGATCGTAGTCGCCTTCGGCCTCAATATACGGGATGAAGAGCGAGGCCGCCCCGTTTTCGGTAAGGAAGGGTACGCTGCCATTCTCCCCGACCTGATCCGAGCTGAGGGTCACCTGGATGTTCTGGATGGCGGTAAGGCTTGAGGTGTTGTGGAGATGCACCGTGAGGTGAAATTTTTCGCCCCCTTTGACTTTTGCCGGATTGGTTTCATAGCCCTGGCAGAGCAGGCGCGGTTTTGAAGTCGGACCGCTGTCTTTGTCTCTGCCTTCGCTGTCGCTCACAGGATCTCCCGCAATGTCCACAAAGATGGAAAAATCTTCATCTTTGATTTCCTGATAGCCGTATTTATATTTGACGCGGAATTTGAGTTCTTTATAACCCGATTTAATTTTGCTGCGCACGGTGACCTGGCCGAAGTCGCAGAGCACCAGAGTTCCCGTCCCCTGATCGCCCATCTGGGCTCCGGGCGGCAGCGGGAAAAGCGTGCGACCCACCGCCATGGAATAGTCTGTGCGTTCGATCTCAAAAGGCCATGCCTCGGCGTCACCCGCCACCACCGGCGTCACCGAAATGATATCCGCCGGGTCGAAACCGCGGTTGACGAGGCCAAACTGCAGATTCATCGCCTGTCCATACTGGCCGGACTGTGTGGGCAGCTGCGCAGGCGCGAGCAGAACTCTCTGATCCTTTTTGTTGGCCGGATCACCAATGACACGGAGAGGGAAGCTGAGTTTCTGCTCGTAGATACGGGAATCTGCAGGATCATCAACTTTGAAACGTATGGTAAAGGTTAAGTCATAGTAGCCGTCGGCAGCGGTTGGCTTCACAAAAAGAGGCTGGAAAACGACGGAGGTCACCTTTGAACTGGTGATCCAGGCATTAGATCCCGGATAGCCAAGGATTCTGGCTTGATTGACCTCAAAGGGGAAGCTGTCGCCCGCCGAAGCTTCCAGGACAACCTCGGTGATCGTCAGATTATCCTTTTCAGAAATGTTCTCAACTTCAAAATCCAAAAGAGCAAAACCATTGCAGTAAACCGCCGCCATCTGCGGGCTGGGCTGCATCTGGAAGGGATATTCCGAGCTGGGTGTGAACGCAAAAGGATCGCCGCCTGAGGGTTGAGCGCCGGGTTCATTCTGCCCTGGCGCTTGCTGAGGCAGGAGGGGCGTAGGCAGCTGGATGGGGGGATTCTGGCCATTAGTGGCAGGCAGGCGTTTGCCGCTGCTCCCCCTGGCTGAAGGCGCAGCGGAATTTCTGTCTGAAATTCCCGCCGAGAGTTCTGCCGAAGCCCTGGAGGGCATCGCCTGAACACTGTTCAGCGGGAAAAGGGTCATGATAAAAAAGAGCAGCAAGAGGAGAGCGAGACTGCGATATCTCAGCCGTCGATCCACTGTTTTTCCTGCAGCCGTTTGACTGCGATTCTCACTGGCATTTATCCGCCTGTTCTGCTCTGGCTTATTCATTCGACGTATCTCCACTTATACTTTTCTGAGCCGCAAGGCAGGGCACCGTTTTTTCACCGTGCTCGCCCAGGCCGCTCTTCCTGAGATTTAGTTTACCTCATCTCACTCTGCCTGAAGACTTCCTGCCGCTTCCGGATGAAAGCTATGAAGCTTCTGGCTGATGATGTTATTATGCTTCCGGCTGAGGGTTTTCTGCCTTTTCCAGCTGGAGCTTGTCTGCAGGTTCAGCCGCAGCACCATCGGACTTTTCGTCCCTCTGGTAGCAGAGGCTGCCGCGCTCCACAGAAATAATGCGGCCATCTTGGATACGGAATATACGATCTCCATACTGCGCAAGATGATCGTCGTGCGTGACCATAATCAGCGTCTGCTGGTGTTTTTTACTGATTTCCTGGATCAGATCCATGATCTCGCGTGAGGTGTGCGAATCGAGATTGCCTGTGGGTTCATCCGCAAAAATAATCCGCGGGTTTACCACCAGGGCGCGGGCAATGCCCACTCGCTGCTGCTGGCCACCGGACATCTCGTAGGGCCGGTGATAAATCTGCTTGTCCAGACCCATCATGTGCAGAAGAAGCCGGGCTTTTTTCGTGCGCACTGCTTTGGCTTCGCCACGGAAAATCAAGGGCAGGGCAACATTTTCCAGCGCGTTCATGCTTGGAATCAGATTAAAGGACTGAAAGATAAAGCCGACATGGTCGCGACGAAAGGCGACCAGTTCATCTTCGCTGAGTCCCACAATGTTGTGACCTTGAATGCGTATGGCTCCAAGGCTCGGAGGCTCGAGCCCCGCCAGCATGTTGAGCAGCGTCGACTTGCCTGAGCCGGAAGCGCCGACTATCGAACAGAACTCCCCGCGGCGAATATCAAAACTCACCCCATCCAGAGCACGAACCCTTTCCTCGCCGAGGCGAAAAATCTTAAAGAGGTTGCGCACAGAGATGACCAGATCTTCCGCCGGGGCATCGGTGACGAGGGCAGAAAGCTGCTGAGCTTTCGCCGGCTCAACAGCATCCTCCGGCTCATGAGAGGCAGCCCACCCAGGGGCAGCATCCCGCTCCAGCGCCTCAGCCTGCTGCAGCTGTTCATTCTGCTTTTGCTTTTCAATTTTCTTCTTCAAAGGCAGAGGTCTTCCTTATACCGTTTTGATTGTAACACCCTGATCAGCTCCAGGCCAGAATTCAGATTCAGGCTTCTTGCCTGAACTTCAGGCCAGAGGTGATCAACAATATCCCTGACCAGGTCAGCAGCAATCGCGCGCTGATAGGACAGATCTGGAATCCGGGATGTTTTTCAGCCTGAATCAGGCCATCTTGTCCCAGGGCTCCAGGTAGAGGGGCTCTTCGCTCAGGCCTTTATGCCACTTTTTCGGCAGATATTTCTTGTCGATGATGGCTTCGAAGGCGTAATTGAGGAACCAGTCGTGGCTCATCGAGAAGGTGCCTTTTTTGCCATTCTCTTCGCCCCAGGAATTTTCCACGCGCCAGGTCAGCGGCCGTCCTTTTTCGTCGAGATCAACACCCGTGATATTCATGGCGTGACTGATGCTGGAATAACCGCAGAGAAAGCGTTCTTCCTTGTCAAAATCGCCGGTGTCCGGAAGGATCGTGTTATACGCAAAAAGCTCATTGTCGAGGATGCCTTTTTTCCTGTCGATATCTTTGCCGACATCGCAGGCAAACCAGACCGGAACCCCATCCTTCACCGAAGCCAGCACGCAGTCCGCATAGACCTCCAGGGGAATATTATAGCCACCCGCCGGTGTGCTCTCGTTAACATTGCGAACATTTTTTATCTTAATGTAACGACCGACAGGTTTATCCCTGCGCGGATCGCAGCAGATGACAATGCGTTTTTCCAGTTCTTCACGGCCCACCACTTTTTCAAAAAATTCCAGCGGCGTGGTCTTCTCCATGCGGTGAAAATTCTTGTCCTTGTCACGGTAGCTGAAGCTGAACTCTTTAACCGGATGCCCCAGGGCTTTCACCGCAATGTTATAGACATCCGCCAGAGCCTGGTCTTTGATCTTGCGCAGCTCGGCATCAGATTTTCCTGCCGCTTTGGCCGCGCGGATTTTCATGGCCGTATGGCGCAGACGCAGATCCATCTGCTTCGTCATCATGTAGGAATCTTCGGACTGGAAAGTCTCTGGGCCTTCGCTCTTGGGCACCAGACCGTATTTCAGGCAGAGCGGGACAAAATACTCCCAGAAGCCGCCATCGTAAACGGTCGCATCCATAATGAGCTGAACTTCACGGTCGAGCAGATCACGGTCTGCCGTGCGAATGATCTCTTCAAGATAGGTATTCGCTTTTTCCAGCTTATCGTAGAAATAGAGATGGGTTTCAGAAAACTCAAAGGTTTCCACATTGAGTTTTTCCATCACGATCTGGCGCAGCGTATTCAGCGAAGCAAAATACCAGCAGCGCCCCGATTTCTTCTGATTGGTGCTCTCACCCTGTTTCGTCTCATGCGAGAAAACAAAGGTATGACGTTTCAGCACCTCATGATTCTGCGCCGCCTGGTCGATACCGACCGTCGTGATCGCCTTTTCCACCGCAGCATTCAGCGGATCTTTATGATATTGCTTCTCGAAGCGTTCAAGTTGTTTGAGCGAGATATTCGAAGTGATTTCAGCCATGGGAATCTCCTTTTATAGAAACTCCCCTTATTATGCTTGGATGCGCTTCAGAGTTCAAGGCAGGAGGACCCCATCTTATTAGCAATCTGACCGGCATAATATTCACTAAACGGTTCCCTGCCGGTGTCTGTCGCAGCCTACGCCCCTCCACACAGAAGGTTTCATCTCCGAACAGGAAAGGAGAGCAGTTCTCTGCTGCGTTCAGCAAGCTGTTTCTCAATGGCCGTCAGCCATTCTTCCGGAAGATTGTAGGATGGATGTCGCGTAAACTTAAAGCCCAGCATTTTGCGGCATTGCGCTTTCTGCTTTGGCCCCATGAGTTCGCGGCAGAGACTTTCATAGGAAATATGATAAGGGTTGGAGCGTGTCCGGGCATATTCTCTCAGGTTTTTGATGTCCTCCGGCATGGCGTAATTGAAGAGGGACAGGCCGTTATCGAAGACGGGGGCAGGAGCGATAATTTCACCCGTGTGGTTGTTTCTCAATAAACCGAAATTCCCGAAGTGTCGATCCTCGTTATAGATCAGAGCATCAAAAACGATCATACTGCAAAGCTGTTCAACGAAGCCGTCACCAAGTTTTCCGTAATAGTCGAGGCAGGCTTTCAGGGTAGGCTGATGGAGAATTCGCCCGATGGGAATAAAGGAGGTATCCGCATCCGTAAACAGTTTGCAGGTTGAAGCGAGGATTCCTTTCCACTTTTCCAGGTCATACTGAACACAGTTGAGGCCCATCTTATGTGCTATCTGACAGGCATAATATTCGCTATACGGTTCCCTGCCGGTATTTGCCGCACCCTCCGAGCCTCCCTTAAAGAGCGTAATTCCGTCTTCCTCCACGAAACGCCAGGCCTTTCTCAACATCCCATTGGTTGTAAGCTCCGGGGAAGTTGTGAAGGCTTCTCTGCTCCCGCCAATGCCCGTATAGGCAATCAATGAAAGAGCTTCAGAAAAGCGGTTTTCATAAAGGTTGTAATCCGCAAATCTGCCTGCAAAGTTCTCCGGAACAACCCAATAGCTGTCGTTTAAAGAGAGTCCCATGCAGACATCAATAATCCCCTTCGTGTTATTTACGCTCAGGCCAAGCGTTTTGAGTATCGCGTCGACAAACTGTCGATTCTTTGGAATAACTCGACGTGCCAGCCACTTTACGATCCCCTCATGGTTCACTTCCAGGTCAAGAGGGAAGAGTTTTTGCCTGCTTGTATCCATATTGAGAATCGTTGCCTGCAGACCCTCCAAGCCCCTTTCTTCGAGTGAGAAAGTCAGCAGCGTCTCATCATAAAGACGTAATTCATAATTTTTTTTCATGGTGCCGCTCCTTTCTTCAAGTACGAAGCTCACATCCTTATGAAGAGCCCTCGCGATTTTAAGCAGCAGGTCGACAGAGATGTTTTGCGTCCCGCTTTCTATGCGGCAAATGTTAGAACGCTGCGTGCCAACAAGTTTAGCAAGCTGATCCTGAGAAAGGCCTCTTTCCAGTCTTGCCAGCGTCAACTTCTGCACAATGTTCCGCCTTGCTGCCAGTAAATCCTCTGAATTCATATAAATGATCCTTCCTGAGCGAAAGTAATGTTATCATATTTGATAACATGGCTCAAGCTCAAGGTCTTCTTCCCAGTGCAAACTTTATGGCTTTTCAGAGACTTTTCAGGCAATGCTGTTCGCATCAGGGGGACAGTCCAATGAGATGCTGGATGGCGTCATGTTGTCAGCTATTTCCTTCCATCTATAATGCAACTCTTGAACAAGAAAGAAGCCAACAAGCGCATTGACACATCAAAATATTTTGATATGATAATGAGCAATGAAAAAGTGGCTGATCACAAAAAAGAACTTTAGCGCAAATACTTGTCTTGAACAGTTTGATATGAAAATCGAGAATGTGACGGAGATGCGGTGTGATACAGAGTTTTTGCGTGAGAGGCGCGATATGGGAATTTTAAAATGAGATGGGGATTTAAAAAACATGACTGGCTCAGATAAAAAAGAAAAAGGTGCTGCAGAGCTTAAGCAGGGTTCAGGAGGTTCTCAGCCTGGGAGTCCTGATCTGGCTCTGGCTGCTGCGCGCTTTAAGGCCCTTAGCGATCCGACACGGCTGCGCATTCTTGAGCTTTTGCGCCGTGGCGAAAACTGCGCCTGCATTTTGTTGGAAGATCTGCCCAGCACCCAGTCCGGCCTTTCATATCACATGAAAATTTTAAGTGAGGCCGGACTTGTCGGGTCACGCCAGGAGGGCAAATGGATTTATTACAGTCTGCGGCCAAAAGGTTTTGCCGACGCCGAACAGTTTTTGCACGAGCTAGGCACGCTTATGCCGGAAAATCCAGAAATAAAGTCCCGGCAGACCGGACTCTGCGGCTGTATAAAACCGGACGTTCCGGCGAGGTTGCATTTGGATGGAGAGTGAGCCGCCTGAAAGTACAATCCAGGTGAACTCAGTATAAATGGAAAAGGGAGAAGAGACCCATGTCGATGAGCGAAAAAAAGACAAGTAAAACAAAAATGAGTCAAGCAGAGATGAACGAAACAAAAAAGAATATCATCGAAACGGAAGCACCAAAGCAGGAAAGCCAAAAGCCCATTAAACTCTATGTCCTCACTGGTTTTCTCGGAGCCGGCAAGACCACGCTGCTCCTGCACCTTCTTGAACATTTTGCTGATAAAAAGATTGGCGTGATTCAAAATGAATTTGGCCGTCTGGGTGTGGACGGTCCCCGTCTCAGACAGGATGGCATAGAAATGGTCGAGATCAACCGCGGTTCCATCTTCTGCTCCTGCCTGAAACTCTCCTTCGTCCAGGCTTTGGCGGAGCTTGGGAAACGTGATCTGGATTTTCTTTTCGTGGAAAGTTCCGGCCTCTCCGACCCTTCAAACATCCGTGAAATCCTCAGCGCAGTGGCGGAGCTCGGCGTAAACAGCCTTAAATTCTGCGGCGTGATCTGCCTGATCGACGCGGTCAATTTTTTACGCCAGTGCTCAGAGGAAACACAGATCGCAGGAACGGTGCTTCCCGGAAATCAACAGTCCAACCCTGGCTTTCCGGTCCAAAACGGAAAACAAGACAGGGAATATATTTCTAATGCAAGTCTTAAAGTGGGACCGCACACACCTTATCAAGACGATGAAAGCGAAGGTGATCATCGTAAGAACGCCAGTGAAAACACGTGCACCGTCACCCGTCAACTCGCCCATTGTCAGCTCGCTTTGATCAATAAAGTTGATCTGGTTGATGATGTTCAGCTGAAAAAGGTAGAAGAAGCTGTCCGCCATATCAATCCTCACTGCCTTATCGCGAGGAGCGAGCGAGGTTACTTTGACCTTGAACTGCTGAATCAGGATCTGCTGAGCAGGAGCCGGACGGCAGCATGCGAGGCATCCCTGAATACCAACGAAAATAAACCAAAAACCTTTTCACTTTCCTGCGGAGACGTTCTGCCCAGTGCAAGCTTTATGTCCTTTTTAGAGGCCTGCCTGACCGACGCCTTCCGCATCAAGGGCACGGTCCATTTAGATACCGGCTGGCGACAGGTCGACACAGTGGAAAAGCTCATTGATTTAAAAGAGACGGAAGCACAAAACGAATCCACGCTGGTTTTTCTCTCCAAGATCGGACCAGAACTTATCCGCACAGTCGACCGTGCGTGGAAGACCCAGGACCTGCCGCCGATGAAGCTGAAAAACTAGACCCGGGCCTTCACTGAGCTGAAAATCCGGATCGAAACTACAGACTGAAACTCGAGCTCGAAACCCCAGTACAAAACTACAGCCTGAAACTCCGCACCGATACTACGTCACCAAAGACTTCATGAAAGATGAACACAAAAATGAGCATAGGAAGATTTATTCAAGACGAACTCCTTGGTATGAAAGGCTTACAGCAGCTTATCGGGGGACTTCTCACCCGCCTGGGGCTGGATATTGAAAGTCGTCTGGGCGGAAGCGTGCACTTTTTTCTCTACGATGTGATAAAGATAACGCTTCTGCTCTGCGTGCTCATTTTTATAGTCTCTTATATTCAGAGCTATTTTCCGCCCGAGCGCAGCAGACGCATCCTGGGACATTTTCATGGCCTTGGCGCTAACACTCTGGCCGCCTTACTCGGCACCATCACCCCCTTTTGCTCCTGCTCGTCCATCCCCCTCTTTATCGGCTTTAGCAGCGCCGGTCTTCCTCTCGGTGTCACCTTTTCCTTTTTGATTTCCTCACCAATGGTCGACCTGGGCAGCCTCATCCTGCTGACGAGCATCTTCGGAGCCAGAATTGCCCTCGCTTATGTCATTGCCGGTCTTTTCATCGCCATTCTGGGAGGCTCTCTTATCGAAAAGCTCAAGTTGGAAGATGAAATCGAGGACTTTGTTCGAGGAGCAGCCGGAGCCCTGGCGGTAAGTCCGGAGCTCAGCTTAAAAGATCGCCTCTTATATGCCAAAAACCAGGTCACAGCAACTTTCAGGAAAGTCTTCCCGTATATCCTCCTGGGCGTTGGGCTCGGATCAATCATCCATAACTGGATTCCAGAAAACTGGATCGAGGGTGTTCTGGGCAGCCGAAACCCCTTTGGGGTCATTCTCTCAACCTTGATCGGCGTTCCCATCTATGCCGATATTTTCGGCACAATCCCTGTTGCCGAAGCTCTGCTCAGCAAGGGCGCTCAGCTGGGCACGGTCCTCTCTCTGATGATGGCGGTGACCACGCTCTCCTTACCTTCTCTGATCATGCTGCGGAAAGCCATCAAACCGAGGCTGCTTTTTATCTTTATCGCGATCTGTATCAGCGGAATCATCGCAGTCGGCTATGCTTTTAATCTGCTGCAGGACTTTACCCTCCCCGGGTGGAACTTGGGCTGACATCATGAGGAAAGAAAGAATGGAAATTAAAATTATCGGCGAAGGCTGCAAAAACTGCCGGCAGCTCAGAAAAAATCTGGAAGATGCCTTAAGCGAGCTAAAGCTTGAGGCTGAAGTTGAGTCTGTAGAAAATCTACTTGATATCGTGCGCCTCGGCGTCATGACCGCTCCCTCCCTGATGATCAACGGCAAGCTCGTCATCAGCGGCCAGGTCGCCAGCAAAGAGCAGCTCAAAAAAATTTCCTCAGCAAGAGCCTTGCTGAGGAAATTTAAATCATTCTTTATCTATATTCGAGTCTGACCTCACCAGATTCAGATCTTCTCATCTGACTCAGGGGACACCTGGGTTCAGTGTGTTACCTGAGACAACGTCATCTGTTTCCGACGTCACCGGTCCAAGATCGATCTTATGATTCGCAAAGTTCGACAAAATAGCGGAAGAATTTTGCCATTTCAGGGGAGCTGGCGGACATCATTTCGGGGTGAAACTGCGTCCCCAGAATGCGGCGTGATTTATCTTCGACAGCTTCGATGACGCCATCAGAGCTGCGTCCGCAGATGCTGAGGCCTTCGCCTGCTTTAATGACAGCGAGGTGATGGAAGCTATTGGTCATCACAGACTCGCCAAAAAGCTCGTAAAAGCTATTGCCGGGCACGAAAGTTACGTGGTGAAAGGGCATGTCGGATCTTTCCTGCTGGTCATGCTTGAGCAGGGGCTTATCGCTATAAGAGAGATCCTGCAAGAGTTCGCCGCCCAGGAGCAAGTTAATCATCTGAAAGCCGCGGCAGATACCGAGAATAGGCAGCTTAAGCTCCAGGGCCGTCTTAAAAAGAACTTTGTCAAGAAGATCGCGTTCAGGAAGCACGCTACCGCATTTTTGCTGAATATCCTGGCCATAAAAGGGAAAATACGGATCCTGGCCACCCGTAAGAATAAGGCCATCAGACTGGCTCAACAGCTGCATCGCCGCATCCTTAAGCTCTGGTCCATCCTTGAGAATAGGGAAAATATAAGGCAGCCCACCCGCCTCGTAAACCGAGCGGATGTAGTCATCATTGGCATAAGCCCGGCGATAACTTGGAAATAAATCGACCGGATCAAAAATCCAGCTGCCGGACACGGCAATCTTGGCTTTATTCTTCATAATTCCTCCCACACAGAAAACAGCCATAACTTCTGCAGCTTCCCAAAGTTGTGAAACAAAGTTTCGACACCAGGGGAAGAACAATAGTTTCTGACATTTATACACAAACAGAAAGATATTAAATTAGCTAAACTAGCGCATATGCACAAACTCAGCTTTACCATGTTAGCAGAAAAAGATGAAAAGCAAAAGCGCAGAAATATTATAAAAACAACCGAGAAACTGAAAATTAATTAAACAACAAAAAACCCTGTTCAAGTGAACAGGGTTTTAAGTGGATCCGGCAGCGACCTAGGTTTCCGGGCCGTCTCCAGCCAAGTATTTTCGGCACAGCTGAGCTTAACTTCTGTGTTCGGGATGGGAACAGGTGTGGCCTCAGCGCTATAGCCGCCGGAATGGTTGAAAGTGCTTTGCACCTTCAAAACTGCATAAGAAACTCATGACGAAAGTGTGAGATCTGTATTCTCGAAGGAAGTTTTCACTCTCTTCTTCAGGATTACTCTC
>QWCB01001564.1_pt1 | contig 38655 bp, 28 predicted proteins | sample 1972511 | NCBI WGS metagenome assembly QWCB01 (sample SAMN09866719, study PRJNA288562) | Human gut metagenome isolate term5_stool, whole genome shotgun sequencing... | isolation source: gut | host: Homo sapiens | place: USA: California | reverse complement strand
AACAACAGACCCCGTAAAAACCTAAACTATAAGACACCCAATGAAGTCATCAAAAACATCATTCTTGAGAAATTGCATTAGCGGGTGGAATGTACGCTTCCGTTTAGTAGCAGTCAATCAATGCGAATATCCCTACCTTTGCACAAACTTCCAATCTTATAGACTTATGACTTCAAAAAAGCAGCAAAGACTTTTCTCTCTACTCGCTCTCGTTCTACTCCTCAGTAGTACGACTACTTACGCTCAGGAGCAGGTACGCTTTACCTTCACCGGCTTCGTCCAGGCTATCGCACAGTACGGCTCTGAGAGCGACTACATGAAGGTAGGGCAGGTCACACCTCCCTACGACCAGCCCGCCACGAGGATGGGGATACGCCGCGGACGACTCGCTGCCATCGCTACCTACGGAGACCTCGCTGCTAAACTCGATGTCAACGCTACAGACCAGAAGATCGCTATCTTCAACGTCTATGCCGAGTACAAGCCTCACTGGGCTCAGGGGGCCTTTGTGAAGGGAGGACTGATGACGCCAAGCTTTGGCTATGAACTACCTTATAGCTCTAGCAAGCGTGCTGCCTTCGAGCGATCACTCTATATGGCCGATCTCTTCCCTGGAGATACCGACATGGGACTGATGGTCGGATACAAAGGAGCTCTAGACCCGAGCAAGCGGTGGCAACTTGAGTCGACACTCTCTATCCTAGCAGGCAATGCAGGCAAAGGAATGATGAAAAACAGCCCAGACCTAGCTCTACGCCTAGCACTGACCGAGCGGGGAAGTAACCACGACATAAGTTTCGGACTCTCGGGATATGGTGGATATCTACCGGCGACGGATGGATACTACGCCTTTGACAAGGGGACGGCTACCCTTAAGAAAGATCGCATGCTACGTGCCTACGGGGGAGCCTTCCTCACGAGCACGATCAAGCATCGATGCGGGCAACTGATGCTCACCACGGAGGGGATCATGGGTCTACAGCCTGGATGGCAAAACGCTAACCTAGCGGTGGGTCCCAAGGCTCCGCTGAGCAATCTGACCGCACTGACCGAGGGACGCTCACATCAGCTTTCGACTGGAGTCAACTATTTCCTCCAGCATGATCACCTGCGCCTGTCGCTTCAGTACGACTGCTTCCTACGTCAGCAGATTGAGCAGCAGGCACTAGTCTCTGCCAAGCCACTACATATGGTGACCGTGGGGGCACAGTACAAGTTTTAGTCGCTACGCTCGATCATCTTCTACTGATGAGAATTGACTTCTCCCGAGGAATTTCCCAATAGCTCGCTGGAAAACTTCTATTTCTTCGGAAGAACGGAATAGAACTTCGGAGGAATGAGATGAAACTTCGGAAGAATGCAATGGAACTTCGGAAGAATTTGCCCGTTCCTCAGTGAAGAGTAAAAAAAATCCACCGAGGAATTTTGTATTTCCTCAGTGGATCACTTTTCGGGAACGTATGAGTCGGCTCGTCCCTCGGCTCTCGACAGCCCATGTATCATCATCTATATATGATATCTGTATAGCTTATTATCTATATCTCCTCATGATGATGATGATGGTGCGTCAAATCTGTTCATAACTCCCACTGTGCAGGGGTTAATGACGCTAACATCTGATCCTCTCTAGCTGGCTCTGCTGGCTACTTAGAGGATATAAAAGAGCGAGACGATCGTGAGCAGTTACGGTCGTCTCGCTCTCTATCTGTACCTGTTCATAACTTGATCAAAACTGGTTGATAACTCAGCGGTAACTTATTTGGATAATTGAAATCTTTTCGTAACTATACAACTTTCCGAGATAAGCAAATAAGTTAGCCTTGAGTTATTGACGAGTTATGAACAGCTTTTTCAACAGAAAAAGGGGGGTTATGAACAGCTTGTTGACACCCTCATCGGACGCCCGTACCAGATCCCTGTGAGGATCCCCGTACGTACGAGTAGATAGCTGTCGAAAGCGATCCACAAGGCGTTCATACCGAGCGAATTATAGAGCAGATAGTAGAGGGCGAAGAAGACAATACTCGATCCGATCATGGACCACTTGAGACCTGCCGAGCGTGTCGTGCCGGCGTAGATACCATCCCAGAGGAAGGCGCCGAAGCCTACCAGCGGAATGAGCGCTGCCCAGAGATGATACTGCCTAGCGTAGGCGACGATCTCGTCATGACTACTCAAGAAGCGGAGCAAGCCATCGGGATAGAGCGCGAAGAGGATGGTAGCGAGGAGTGATAAGACGATGCCGATGGCAAAGAGTCGAAAGATAACTGCCCTGAGTAGGTCCATACGACCGGCGCCGTAGAAGCGTCCCGAGAGCGATTCACCTGCATAGGCGAAGCCATCCATAAAGTAACTGAAGATGCTGAAGAACTGCATGAGCAAAGCATTCGCTCCTACGGCTATGGCGCCTTCGCGAACGCCCGCATAGGTGAAGAAGAGCGTGATACTACTGAGCAGCAAGGAGCGGAGCATCAGATCCTTGCCGAGGATGAGGTAGCGTCCGTAACCTTTCGTATCGGTGAAGTGACTGAACTGCAGATGTCGCACGAGATAGCGATACCTAATGAGTAGGGTAGTGAGGAGTATCAGAGCCTGACTATACTGCGCCACGCAGGTACCGATAGCAAGACCCTCGACACCCATCTGGTAATGGACGACGAGGGTATAGGAGACGAGGAAGTTGACCAACAGTGCACTCATGGAGGCAATCATCGGGACACGACTGTTTTGCATTCCGATGAACCATCCGTTGAGGGCGTAGATGAGCATTACCGCAGGGGCTGCGTAGAAGATGATTTGGATGTATTGCTCTGCCTCTACGCCTAGTCGCTCCGTAGCACCGCCTGTGACGAGACCGCTCAGGAGCGTGGCGAAGGGAGAGATGAGCAGTACGACGATCGTGCAGAGGAGCGCCATCGTAATGCCACGAGCTAGCTGACGATTGATGTCGGAGCTGTCTTGCCGACCATAAGCCTGAGCCACGAGTCCCGTCGTGCCTAGACGTATGAAGCCAAAGAGCCAGTAGATCGTATTGGTAATCGTGGCGGCTACGGTGACTGAGCCGATAGCTTCGGGGTGAGCCATGTGTCCCGCCAGCCCTACATCGATGAGCGAGAGTAGCGGGACGGTGATATTGGAGATGATGTTTGGGATCGTGAGCCACAGGATCTGACGATTGATCTGACGGCTCAGTTGCGGATCCTCTACCTTAGCGTGCATCTCAGTCTATAGCTATCTGTAGTTCGTCTTGCCACCGAGGAGGCGTGATGCCGTAGCAAGCGGTAATCCTGTCGGTCGCCAGCACGCTGTAGGCGGGTCGCTCGGCTGCGGTGGGGTATTCAGCCGTTGGGATCGGAGTCAGTTGCGACAAGTCGTACGTAGGAACGTGCGTAGCGATCGCTTCATGGGCCAAGTCGTACCACGAGCAGACACCGCCGTTGGCATAGTGGAGTAGGGAAGAGCGAAAGATTCGCTCCTTATCGTAGCAATCAATGATCTCGCAGATGGCTCGTGCCAGCGAAAGTGCCGAGGTCGGCGAACCTATCTGATCGTTGACGACACGTAGCGCCTTCCCCTCACGAGCGAGTCGTAGCATGGTGCGAACGAAGTTGTGTCCCCACGGAGCCCAGAGCCACTGCGTGCGAATGACTAGATGCTGCTCAGCGGGATGCGTCGGATGCATCAGGAGAGCCAACTCACCCTGACGCTTGGTGCGACCGTAGAGGCTACGAGGATTGGTAGCGTCCTCCTCATGATAGGGCGTCCCCTGGCACCCATCGAAGACATAGTCGGTGCTAATTTGTATGATCGGCAGACGACTCTCGGCAAGCTGTGCCGGCAATAGTGCATTGAGCGCTAGAAGGTCACGATACTGTGCTTTATCCTCGGCAAGATCCACCTGTGTGAAAGCAGCGCAGTTGACTATCACAGTCCAATCGTGAGCTACAGCTTGCTCTTCCCAAAGCTTGATCGCTCGGGCTACGGACTCCGTGTCGGTATAGTCAAGCTGTTCGTGCGTATAGCTAACTAGTTCGTAAGGATTGCCCCGCTCTGCCAGCTCTCGTGTCAGACTTCTTCCCAGCTGTCCCGAAGCTCCGAGTAAGATGATACGCCCTCTGCTCATGACCGTGGCTTCTCTTGTGACTCCTCCTGGTGATGCTTGCGATGATACTCCTGATCAAGTAGTGCAAAGAGTGCGCTAATCTGCTGGTAAATACGAGTATCGGTAGGGGAGTGCGCATCACCCTCACCACTTCCCTGAGCCAGTCCACGTACCGTCGCATTATATAGTATGGTGCAGAGGATCTCTATCTCGCCCATCTCCTTCGCGTGTGGATCCTTCGCTCTAAAGGCGACGATCGTCGGCAGAACCAATATGTAGCACCCTTGGTAGACGATGTTGCGCTCGTCCTGGCTCACCTTCTTGTGTATCGCTTCGCACTCAGCCATCAGTTGCTTCGTGATGGGAGCGTGCTGACCGCTAAGGATCTGCGCCACCGATGCCTCGCTGAGTAGCTCTTTCATCAAGTTTTGTCGCCAAGGGTCTGACTGCATCAGATGCTGTTGCAGTAGTTCGAGCGGTTGCTGCTGGCGAGTGAGGATACGTACACTCTCCTCGGCGATCCATAGATGTATAATCTGAGCGGTGTACTCAGGTACGTCAGGTAGTAGCCCAGGAGTGTTGGCTTCGTTAGTCATAGTATCGGAATTAAGCTTTGCGGTGAGCGATCAACTTGCGTACGGGGTAGACAGCGGCTAGGTAACCAACGGCAAAAACCAGCAAAAGCACGACGAGTAGATCCGTCAGACGTACAGCTACTGGATAAGGCTGCGACTCCAAAGCTAGATCCATCGTAAGCCACCCATAGCGTATCTGTAGCAAGCAAAGGGTGATGCCGATAGCTATGCCCGTGATGGCACCGATGAGCGTGACCATCAGTCCCTCCAGCTGGAAAGTACGTCTGATCTCTCGTGGAGTCTCACCGAGAGCGTGTAGGATCGCTATATCCTCCTGCTTCGAAATCAGGAGCATAGAGATACTTGCCATCACATTGTAGGCAGCTAGTAGGAGGATAAAGGCAAAGATAAGCGACGTGATCCACTTCTCGATAGATACGAGGCGCATCAAGTGCGGCTGTTGCTCAGGTCGATTGCGAACGATGTATTCATCGCCCAGCGTTGTCGCTATGGCTTTCTGTACGGCCCCTTCGTCGGCTCCCTCAGCTAGTTGCAAAGCCAGACCGTGCGCTTGGTTTTCGTCCAGCATCAGCAGCGAACGTAGCTCAGAGAGCGGCATAAAGATAGAGTTGTCGTAGATTACATTGTCCGTAAAAAGTATCGAAACGGGCACTCCCTGCGACCGCCTCAGCGAAGTCATCGGCATGATCGGATTGATGTAGCCCTTGCGCTTAGGGAGCGTGATGACGAGCGGGTCTGTGTCGTGCGCTATCGTGTTTAGGTTGATCGCTATCGACGCACCCAGATTGTATTGTCCAGGATGTATCGCTATGTCGCCACTGTAGAGATATTTGTCCATCTGAGAGATACGCAGATAAGCACTGTCGACACCGTATAGATGCGCCGCCGAGAAGCTCTCTCCCTCACTACGACTCACCAGCCCCTCGCCCCATACGAGCGGAGCGATGGACTCTATCCCCTTTATCGCATGGATCTCTTTGGTCACCACACTCTGGTCAAAGGGTGCTTCGTCCCCCTTCGTGATCAGCAGCTGAGGATCCAGCCCGACCACCTTGTCCAGGATCATCTGCTCATACCCATTGTATATGGATAGCACGCAGATCATCGTCATCGACACCACGGCAATCGCCAGGACGCTCACGCGGGTGACGATATTGATGGCACCGAGCTTCTTGTGGGCAAAGAGGTACCGCCAGGCGATAAAGAAGGGCAGACGCATCGTGTGGAGCTAGCGAATCAATTTATTGCTCTAGTAGCTTGTCGATACGCTCCAGATAGTCTAGCGAATCATCTATATGGTACTCCATCTCAGGGATGACCCGTAGCTGCTGACCCGTGCGCTGACCCAGCTCGTAGCGGTAGCTACCAGCGTTGTCCTGTATGTATTTGAGTAGCTCGTCAGCACGCTCCGAGGGGAAGATGCTTAGGTAAATGTGAGCTCTGCTCAGATCAGAGGTAACCCGTACGAGGGTGACGCTCACCAGTACGCCACGTAGCTGCTGCGTGAGCGGACGAAAGATCTCTCCCATCTCCTTCTGTATCAGTCGTGCTATCTTTTGTTGTCTTCTTGTATCCATAGTCATCTGTCGTTATGCATACAAAGATAGCAATTAGTGAGGAGAGAGATTAGACTTTAGAAATTAGAGATCAGAGGAGCGAACGGTGCAAAGGTAATAAGAGGGAGCATAGGGACTGCGCTATGGTGCACTCAACATGGCTCTCTAGTCAGCAAGCGTCTCAACAGACCACAGAGAAGAGCAACACAACAGACCTTAGAGGGACTCTAGGAGTTCCAGTGTTTCTAGCTAACCGCCAAGAGCTAGTTAGCACCACCCATCTTGTAGTTGCAATATGTCTTCTAGCAGTTTATAGCACTCTGTACTGTAAAGTGTTGGTATACCATCGCAATCTGCTTGGAATATACTCTCTGCAAGTTCAATGGCTTGTTTCACCACTTGGTGGCACGTCTCAGCTTTCCAACCACCAGAGATTTTGTCGTCTAGGTATTCTTTCCATCCGATCTGAGATGTAGGAGCGTTCTTTGGTACAGACGAAGCGTAATGGTAGTAAATCCAAAGCTCAAAACAGGGATTGCTTTGAGCAATGTGAAATCTTTGCTCTTCGGCCATTTGTCTTACCTTCTTCAGCTCCTCTAGGTCGTTGTAGTCACTGTCGAAGACGAGCCAAATAGAGTCGTCGTTACGCAAATCGTTTTCTTGTTTATATCGTTTAGCTCTTAGGTATAGACCTCGAGGAGAGTTATTGGGGTGTGACCTGTCAGGAGGATACAACTCGACCTTAAGGCGACTATCTTCTTTGCAAAAAGGCTTGAAGTAGGCAGGCTCTGTATCTTCCCCCTCGCAGAAGATTATGATCAGATTAGAGCTCTTGTGAGCAGACTTGCGACTGTAACTCTTTGTTCTTTTCATCTCCACTTAAGACCATCTAATTCGCCTAAAAATGGTATTGCTCCATAACGACCACTCAAATACCCTTTAGCAATGTCTATAGATTTATGCTCCTGACAATACTCAGATAGGCTATATAGCTTTGCATTAGCCCCCTTCTTCTCTACAAACCAAATTTCATCACGTCTGAAGAGGTCTGAAGAGAGCAGTATGGGGTTGTGGGTAGTGAAGATAAGTTGCCCCTTGACGTCATCTCTAGACATTAGCCACTCGAGTACTTTTTTGATTAGCAAAGGGTGTAGGCTACTTTCTATCTCATCTACCAAAAAGACAGTGTCCATCTCTAGCATCTCATAGACCATAGCCAGAATATCTACAAGACGTAGCGTGCCGTCAGACTCCATATTGAAGTCAAAAGGCACTCCAGGAGTATTATCATCAGAAGCTTTGTGTTCACTAAGAACAAATAAGGAGACAATCTCACCTTCGGAGTTCTTCACGAAAGTATTTGGGACTTCATTAGCTGAAGAGCGAAAGGCGTAGACAGGAGATTTGTCTAGTTTTTCTTTAATCGTTGATAGAAAGTCGGGTGGAACAGCTTTATCCAATGGCAAGTCGACAGTCTCTAGGTGAGTTATCCCTGTGTCAAACTTTGAGATCAGAGTATTGTAGAACTTGCGAAATTTGTCATCGTTACGAAGCTTGACCGTCCAAACCGTGTTATAGGTATTGGGGGTGATAATCTGAATCTTCTTGGTCAGCCATTCGTATGCGTTTTGAATGTCCGATAGATCTTCCTTGTCTAGCTTAGCAATGTGCCCCAAGCTAATCTCATTGGGCTTGACTAGGTTTGGGATGACATCGCTCTGATAGACCTCTCCATTTTTCATCTGATCAAAGGCTGGTACCTCATATTGATAGATGGCATCCTCTCGCTTACGATCTAGAAGCGTCTGCTCTCCTCTATCGGAGGGTTTGCCGTCTTTTCTGAAGCGTTGCTTGGATAGATACTCTTCCTCTACGACTCCTTCTCTCAAGCTTAGGCCATAGGTATACGTAAATGAGTCTCCTTGAGGAGCAAATTCAATCTGTATCTCTTGAGTCTCTTCCTTAGGAATCAATAGATTGCGATTGCGCCATAGATTATCCACTTTACAGGATATCAAGGCTTCGATACATAAATCTAGTGCGTGTAATAAGTTACTCTTGCCAGCCCCATTTGCTCCGTAAATTGCTGTATAGCGAAGTAAATCAAGCGGACATTCACCTCTTTCGGCAATGTGGTTAAGATGACTCCTAAGCCGTTTGTAAGGGATAAAACAAATCTCGCTCTCAGCTCCATAGGAGAGGATATTCTTTACTCTAAGACGTACTAGCATATGGATTAGGCGTGTTTGGGAAGAAATGAGAAAAAGACCGCTTAGCGTAATTTTTCTACCGCAAAGGTACGAAAAAGAAATTATAGATGATAGGAATGATAGTGCTTTTTGGAGCGCACACCTTATTTATATAGAGAGGGGACACCCACGTGGGAGCCCCCTCTCATAGAGTATTGTGCTAGCCTAGTAGCGTCGCTTATCTAGCTATGTAGATGCGTTCAGCGTGATCGCCCACGGTGACGATGTAACCACCTGCGGGGTAGTCGCTTAGAGAGAGCGTACAGCTACCCTCGGCACTGCATAGGCCACTGTAGAGAAGTCCTCCAGCGAGATCGTATAGTCTGACGATCTGGCCATCGGCAGCGCCCGTGATCTGTAGCATAGCACCCTCCACGATGAGGCGTAGAGCACCCGTCAGAGGCTGTGGCTCAATAGAGGTGTAGACGACACCCTTGCCCTCGTTGGCACCCCCTGCGTAGTCGTAGACGGTCCAGTTCTTAGACGTGGTGACGCTGAGGAAGCGATCCTCAAAGCGATTGCCCTCCTTGGCGTTCTTCGTATCGATTGCCATAAAGTCTGCCATCTCCTCTGGATTGCGCTGAGGCAGTGCATTGACGATCTGCTCCATAGCGTTAGCTCCGATCTGGTTATTGTAGATATGTAGCGTGTTCAGCTTTGACATACCCGTTAGATCTACAGAGGTGAGCTCATTGTCATAGAGGAAGAGAGCAGTCAGGTTCGGCATCTTCGTCCAGTGAATAGTATGAAGCTTATTATGAGCTAAGATGACCGACTCGAGGAGTGCCGACTTGGAGAGGTCTAGCTCGGTGAGCTCGTTCTCCTGTAGGTATAGCGTCGTCAAGTGAGGAGCACCCGTCACATCGATCTGGGTGAGGTGACACTGAGCAGCTACGAGCGTAGCAATGTCGCCACGTATCGTGATCGTAGGCTGCTCGACGATCATATCCTTGCCCTCGATACGTACACCCTCGATCTTGGAGACGTTGTTGTCTACGTTGAGAGCGACGATGAAGATCTTCTCTCCTACTGGTATCGTAGTCGTCATCGTGATGACACCCTCCGTCACGGGTGTATCACCCTCCATGATGGTGCCAAAGTCACTCCACATAGCTGCCTTCTTGTAGTTATTAGCTGAGCCAACAGGTACGACCAGCGTAGCGAGTTTGAGATTGATCTCTCCAAAAGGACTCTCGCCCGTGTAGTCTGCGCTGACAGGCTCCGGCATCAGAGCGACCACCTTGCGTAGGTTAGCACAGTGGTAGAAAGCGTAGTCACCCAGCTCCTTCAGATTGGCGGGCAGGATCACCTCCGTGAGCGACTCATTGCGCTGGAAGGCACGTGCAGCGATAACTGTCACCTGCGCTGGGATAGCTGCAAGAGGGCTAAGCGCCTCAGGATATGCCACGAGCGTCTTCAGATCAGCCGAGTAGAGCGTCTTGCCCTGTACGGCGTAGTGCGTATTGCCTGTAGCGACCGAGTACTCCTCGAGCGACTTGCAGCGCATGAAGGCGCCTGGTCCAAAAGTCTCTAGCGAAGCTGGCAGATGTACCTTCTTTAGCTTGCTAGACCCCTGGAAAGCACTCTCACCAATCTCCTTGAGCCCCTCAGGTAGCGTCAGTGTCACAAGACCCACGGCACCAGCGGCTGCGTCCTTCTCGATCTTCGTCACACTCGCTGGGAGCGTGTAGCTCTCACCACGTAGTGCTGCGTAGCAGACGAGACGAGTACCATCCGCTGAGAGGAGGACATTGTCCACCACCTGGTAGTACTCATTGGCCGAAGCCATGACAAACTTAGAGAGCCCCGTGCAGTAGCCGAAAGCGTCGCTCGCTACCGACTCAATGCTCTGCGGGAAGGTAAAGCTTCGTAGCGCAAAGTCATTCCAGAAAGCACGACTGCCGATAGATCTGAGGCGCTCGTTGGTGACCACCTCCGCAAGCTCCTCACAGTTTTGGAAGGCACCCTCTTCGATCGTCTCTAGAGCCTCCGGGAGTACGACACGCTTGACATCTTTATTGAGGAAAGCAAACGACTTGATCGTCCGTACGCGGTTGAGCACCTTGTCGTGAGACATATCTATATCCGTCTCAGGGCCACTCCATGCGACCAGCGTGCGACCCTCATCCTCGAGCTTGTAAGAGGTAGGGTTGATCTGACTATTATCCTCTAGGGGGAGGTAGTTCTTAAAGGCATTCCACGTAGTAGCCTGAGCTTTGTAAGTCTCGACAGACTCAGCGGGGACATAGAGCGTCGCGTTGTACTTCTTTGTTTGATAGAAGGTCATACGTCCCTTTATCGGGGTGACCATATGATTGCGAAACTCTAGGAGCGAGTTCATATAGCTAAAGCAACCATCCCCGAGCTCCTTAATGGTAGACGGCATAGAGACCTTTTCAATGCTGGCACAGTGGCTGATGGCATCCTGGCCGATCACCTCGATACCCTCCTCGAAGGTCACCTCCGTGATGTAGTTAGACTGATAGAATGCGGAGTCAGCCACCACGCGGATAGTGCCGGGTATCGTGATGGAACCCGCTAGAGCCTTGCTCTCAAAGAAAGCTTTGCGACCCATCTCAGTCACCTTCTTACCAAACTTGATAGACTTTAGATACTGTGAGTAGGCAAACGCATAGTCACCGATGCGGGTCACGCTCTCAGGGATCGTAAAGCTCTCGCCACTTGTCGCGGAGGGGTAAGCGATCAGTGTCGTGCCAGCAGCGTTGTAGAGGACACCGTCCACCACCTTGTAGTAGCTATTGGACCCCGCCAGTTGATAGCTCTTGATTCCCTGACAATTGACCACAAAAGCCTCACCGATAGACTTTACAGAGGCTGGCAAGCGCAGAGTCTGTAGCTGAGGACAGCGGTAGAAAGCCTCCGAGGCAATCTCCTCGAGACCCTCTGCAAAGACGATCTCTGTCAGCCCGCCACACTCATAGATCGCGTTGAAGCCGATCTTGCGTAGTGATGCGGGGAGGACAATACGCTGTATGTTGCCCTTGTAAGCGAATGCGTTAGGCGCGATCTCGGTCACCTGACGCAGCTTAGCATCAGAGGTGAAGTCGATCTCCTGCTCATTGCCTCGCCACTTGAGGAGGCGGGTACCATCTAGCTGGTACGATTCGGCTGGGTAGTCAGCCCGTGCACCGACGGCGCAGAGCAGAGCCAGCAGGGTGAATAGAAGTAGTTTTGATTTCATAAGGGAAAAACGATTTGTTTAGTGTGTGTACTTGTTTAGTCTGTATGCTCTGTGTGCTGTACGCACATAGCACCGCCAAATATACGAAATCTCCACCACCTCGGCAAAGGAAAAGCGGGCTAGAAAGAGGAAATCCGAAATCCCTCAGGAAGAAGTTTTGATTCTCCACCGAGGAACGGAAAAATTCTTCGGACTTATGATCTCATTCTTCCGAAGTTTCAGTTCATTCTTCCGAAGTTTTATTTCGCCCCTCGGTGGAGAAAGTTCGTCCCCTCACTGGAAAATCAGAAATAGATCGGAGGAAGTGACTCGCACTCGGAACGATCGGAGCAATTAAAACAAGTAGCCCGCTGTAGAGATCCTACAACGGGCTACTTTCGTTAGGTCGGTCGGAGCGCTGCTATTTTGAAGCGATACGGCGTTGGAGGAGGAGACTATTGACGACGACGCAGATGGAGCTGAGCGCCATGGCGGCTGCGGCGATGGCTGGCGTGATGGCTAAGCCCCACCGTGTGAAGAGCCCCGCAGCGATCGGGATGGCGATCACATTGTAGAGGAGCGCCCAGAGGAAGTTGAAGCGGATCGTGCGTACCGTCTGTCGTGCTATATCGGTCGCCTCGACGAGGAGCGACAGGTCGGGCTTGGAGATGACCAACTGCGCCATCGAGGTGGCTAGATCGCTCCCCCCAGCGAGCGCTATGCTCACGTCGGCTCGTGCTAGCGCCTGACCGTCGTTGACCCCGTCGCCGACCATGGCTACGATGTGTCCCTGCTCCTGTAGGGAGGCGAGGATCGTCTCTTTGTCTTGTGGCATGAGCTCGGCATGCACTGTGTCAATACCTATTTGCTGAGCGATGCGCTGCGCCTCTGGCTCTCGGTCGCCTGTGAGCATGAGGAGCTTTTTGCCTTGAGCTTTGAGCTGTGCGATGGTCTCGGCAGCGTGCGGCGTGAGTGTGTCGGAGAGGGCTATGATAGCGATGAGCTGCGCTCCCTGCGCCACATAGACGAGCGAACCTGTGAGGTCGCAAAGGGGGATCGACTCAACGCCACCCTCGGCAATCCAAGAGGCGCGTCCGATGCGTAGCTCTCCCTCGGGTGTGGTGACGAGCAAGCCTTGCCCAGGTTGCTCGGTGACGGTTAGTTCGCTGATCGTAGCTCCCTGCGCCTCGCCATACGCCACGATCGCTTGCGCCAGTGGGTGCAGGCTGTGCTGCTCGGCAGAGACGATGAGCGAGAGCTTCGACATGCGCTCCTCTTCGGGGACGAACCATTGCATTTCGGTGACTGAGGGGCTCCCGAGGGTGAGCGTCCCTGTTTTGTCCATGAGGAAAGCATTGACACGGGGTAGCGTCTCTAGTGCGGTGGCTTCCGCAAAGAGTATGTTTCGCCGTGCGGACTCGCCCACGGCCACGGTCAAGGCGGTCGGAGTTGCCAAGCCCAAGGCGCAGGGGCAGGCGATCACGAGGACGGAGATAGCGTAGCGTGCGGCTAGGTCTAGCGCGCCTGGCTCTACGACCCAGTACCAGAGGGCAAAGGTGAGCAACCCTAGGAAGAGTATGGCAGGAACGAAGTACTGTGCGATACGATCGGCCAAGAGACGTAGCGGGGGCTTGTCCGCTAAGGTCTTGCGCACGGTCGAGACGATATGTCCCAGAGCGGTGTCGGCGCCGACGCTTTCGGCACGCACCTCTATGGCGGTGGAGAGGCAGATGGTACCGGCGAAGACTTTGTCGCCCTCGCCACGCGACACAGCTTCCGACTCACCGGTGATGGTCTGTTCGTTGATATGGGTTACGCTTTGCGAGGTGATGACACCATCGACGGGGATTGCTTCGCCAGGGCGTACCCGCACGGTCATGCCTGGCTGAACCAACTGCAGAGGCACACGGCGTGTCTCCTCGCCCACGACGAGCGATGCCTCACGAGGGGTCAAGTCGAGGAGCGCCCGCAAGGCTCTGGCGGTCGAGGCGGTGGCGCGCTGCTCTAACCACTTGCCGATCAGGACGAAGGCGGGGATCATCACCAGCGCATCGAGGTAAAGGTGCAACTGATGTCCCTCGGAGCCGTAGGCTAGGAGCAGGCCGATGACGGAGCAGGTGGTGCTGAGGGAGACTAATGTGTCCATCCCCATGACACCTCGCCTGAGTTGCTTCACGGCTCTCCAATGAAAAGGTCCCGCCACGTAGAGGTATGCTACGAGTGCCACCAGCGGAGCGACCCAACGCTCACCAATGGCTCCCAGCAGATACATCCAGATCATCACTCCGATGGTCAGCGCTGCGCCGATGGCTGTGCGCCAAGCGAGTTGACGGGCCGAGCGACGCTCTTGTTCCAGCGCTTGGCTCACCGCCTCGGTCTCGTCAGTCGTCAGAATGAGCGAGAATCCGAGCGAAGCGACCTGCTCAGCGATCTGCTCGCGGGTGATCTGCTCCGCATCGTACACTATATATAAAGAGCGGGTGTCAATCTGTGCCGTCGCCTCTAGGACGCCGGTGACACCTTGCAGTTTGTTTGTCACGGCAGCTGCGCAGCCAGCGCAATGCATGCCGACGATAGGGATATATTCGGTTGTTTGTTTCATAGTGGATCGGACTAATTGGACTGGGGGATGGGGCGGTCTGGCAAGTCGTCTAGCGGGGCCACTCGACAACCTCTAAGTTGTGCGGTCGCCCTGAGGTGATTTGCAAACGTATGAGCGTACGGCTCTGGTGCCACCCACTACGTCCTGCAGCGCCTGGGTTGATATGTAGCAAGCCTGGGCGGGACTTGTCGGGCATTACCTTGAGGATATGACTATGCCCCGAGATGGTGATCATCGGACGCTCGCGCCACGGCGTAAGATAAGGGGCGAAGATACGCTCGTAGTGCCCTGGGTAACCACCAATATGTGTCATGACCAGCTCCACGCCTGCCACCTCTGTGTGAACCACCTCTGGGAGCTGTGCATGTAGCGCAGCGTCATCGATGTTGCCATACACAGCAAGCGTGGGGGCAATGGCTTGTAGTCGCTCTAATACCTGAGGAGACCCGATATCTCCCGCATGAAAGATCAGATCACACGCGGCAAGCGCCTTGCAGATCTGATCATCGATGTATCCGTGCGTATCGCTTAAGATGCCGATACGCTGCTGCGCTTTCATAGAGCGGTTATTGCTTGCTACCCTTGCGATCGCTGGAGCGACCTTTGCGCTGTGAGGAGCGACCTTTGCCTTGGGACTTGCCACGCCCTCTGCCTTGTGACCTGCCACGGCCGTTGCCTTTGCCTCTAGAGGAGCCGCGACTATTGGTGCGTTCGTTGGGAGCGTAGGTAGGTGCCTCGCCGAGGGAGGAGTCTAGCGGGATGCGATAGATCTCCTGCTCGAGGAACTGCTCCAAGCGTGCGAAGTCTTGCTGATCACTGGGCGAAACGAGCGTGATCGCCAAGCCTTTGCCATCGGCGCCACGTGCGGTACGACCGATACGGTGAACGTAGTCCTCAAAGTCGTGTGGCACCTCATAATTGATCACGACGGCAATGTCGTCAATGTCGATACCGCGCGCCACGATGTCGGTGGCTACGAGCACTTTGATGCGTCCCATGCGGAAGTCTCTGAGGACCTCCTCACGGCGCTCCTGCGACAGGTCTGAGTGCATCTCAGCCACTGGCAAGCCATCTCTGGTGAGTGTCTGAGCGAGTGCGTGGACGGTCGCCTTAGTTCCCGCAAAGATGATGGTGCGTGACACCTCGGGCTCGGGATTCGCAAAGAGGGAGCGGATGATTGGGAGCTTCTGCGCATCATAGCAGATGTACGCAGTCTGCATGATCGACTTAGGGGGCTTTGCCACAGCCAGCTCGACGAGGACGGGGTCGACGAGGATGCTCTCCGAAAGCTTGAGGATCTCCTTGGGCATCGTGGCGGAAAACATCACATGCTGGCAATCCTCGGGCAGCGCCTTGTAGATCTCCATGATATCTTCGTAAAAGCCCATGTCGAGCATGCGATCCGCCTCGTCTAGCACGAAGTACTGCACATGCGATAGGTCACACGCTCCGAGGCGTAGCATAGAGAGGAGTCGGCCAGGGGTAGCGATGACGATGTCTGCCCCAAGCGCCATGCCTCGTCTTTGCTGCTCCCAGGCGATGCCGTCGGTGCCACCGTAGATGGCGAGCGTAGAGACCGAGACGTAATAGCCGAAGCCCTCGACCTCCTGGTCGATCTGCTTGGCGAGCTCTCGTGTGGGCGCCATAACAACGGCTCCGAGGTGATCCTTGGGTAGCTCTTGGCGTGCTACCTTGTTGAGGAAGGGGAGCAGATAAGCTGCCGTCTTGCCCGAGCCAGTCTGCGCGCAACCGATGACGTCTCGCCCCTCTAGGAGCGGGGGGATCGTCTCCGACTGGATGGGAGAGGTCTCTACAAAGTTCATCGCGTCCAGTCCATCGAGGACCTCATCCTCTAGATCTAGTTCGTAAAAGTCCATCAGCTTATCGTCTTATATGAGTAACGGAAGGCATCACTGCCGCAAAAGCTACTCTGCCACGGCTCGTGATACGCTCCAAAGGAAAACGCAAGCCACAGAGGTAGGAAAGGACTTGCTCCTCCTACCGTCTGCGCCTTGCGTCCGATTGTTTTAGAGTGAAAACTCTTCGTTGGTCTTAGCGTGATTACTTATTGACCTCAGCCATATGAGCGATGAGGCAGAGTATCTTGTTAGAGTAGCCCCACTCATTGTCATACCAAGCGACCACCTTGACGAAGGTATCCGTCAGAGCGATACCAGCCTTAGCGTCAAAGATAGAGGTGTGTGGATCGCTCACGAAGTCTTGGCTTACGAGTAGCTCGTCGCAGTACTCCATGACCCCCTTGAGGTTGGTCTCCGAAGCCTTCTTCATAGCAGCGCAGATCTCGTCGTAGCTAGCGCCACGCTTGAGCTGTACCGTCAGGTCCACGACAGATACGTCCATCGTAGGCACGCGGAAGGACATACCCGTGAGCTTACCATTGAGCTCTGGGATTACCTTGCCGACAGCCTTAGCAGCGCCCGTCGAGGAGGGGATGATGTTGCCGATAGCGGAGCGACCGCCACGCCAGTCCTTGAGAGAGGGACCGTCCACCGTCTTTTGCGTAGCCGTAGCAGCGTGTACCGTAGTCATGAGACCCTGCTCTACGCCGAAGTTGTCGTTGAGTACCTTGACCAGCGGAGCGAGACAGTTCGTCGTGCAGGATGCGTTAGAGACAAACTGCGTACCGCGGACATACTTGTCAAGGTTGACACCCGTGACGAACATTGGTGTGTCATCTTTAGAGGGACGAAGCGTCCATGTACAGAGTCATACTTGAGCATATATGCCATATACTCGACATCGATGAGGTCGTTGATTGCTACTACCTCGAGATCATCACGCTTCAGCGAAGCGCGGAAGACTAGTCGACCGATACGACCAAAACCATTGATACCTACTTTTGTCATGAGAGTTATATTGTATTTTTAGTGTGTATGCAAGCGTTTGCACAAAAGCGGATAAGCTCCCCCAGGAGGGAGCACTCCTATTACTCGTACAAAGTTAAGCATTAAATGTTTGCGGTGCAACCTTTACAAAGCTGACGCATTCGTACATTCCATCGCTAATGCAATCTCTACCGAGGAAATCGGGGATATCTAGGGAGCAAACGGAAATTCTCCACGGAGGCGGGAGATAAAAGTTCGGAAGAATGAAATGAAACTTCGGAAGAATGAAATGAAAGTTCCGAGGAATTTTTTCTTTCCTCCGTGCAGGTTCAAAGATTTCCACCGAGGAATTCTTCGATTTCCTCGATAGTGAAGTCATCTTGCGTAATGCGTCAGCCCCGCCATCGCTGAACTTGCGCCACCCCCCATACGGATAGGACGAAAGGTGCCGTCAGCGGGATCAAACCTGCGTACAGAGCGAGTAATTCGAGGAGCACCGAGAGCACCACCGACAGAAGCGCCTTGAGCAAGCGACGCTCACCAGTCCCTGCCCAGTAAATGGCACAGAGCACTGCGTTGTAGCCTAGCAAGCCTTCACGCCACACAGCCTCAGAGACAAAGGGAATCACCAGCATTGGGATGAGCGCTCCTAGCAAGGCGTAGAGCGCTTTGCGGCGTGACTCCCAAGCAATCGCTAGAAAGAAGAGGAGACCAGTCAAAACATTCGCCTGAAACATTACCTGCCCGACACTATCCCCGAGCGCCACTCCGAGCCTTCTCCACAGTGGCTGCCCCTCTTCTAGCTGCGAAACTGAGTCGAGCAAACCCACCCCTTGCGGAGCTAGAAGGCTTACGAGCAGCAGCGCCCACACAGCTATGATAAAGGGGGCTGTCAGCCCTGGCAACTGAGCATGTCGGCGGAAGGCTCGCGCCAACCATGTGGAGAGCGCTGCCCCAATCACCAGAAGGAGTATCGACAGCCAACTGATCTCCCAATAAACCCCGATGGCTATACCGACCAAGGTGCCGTTGAATTCGTAAAGTCCATCGGCTATCTCCGACTTCGTGTCTCGCCAGAGCGAGGCGACCGCTCTAGAGACCAGACAGCCCAAGAGCGCTAAGAGCGCGAGTTGCCAAGAGTTGCAGAAGAGCCCCGCAAGGATCAATGCTCCCGACAAAGCGCTTTGCAAAAGGAACACTTGACTGAAGCCCAGCAAGAGAGTTTTCATCTCCTGACAGAATGTCTGTATGTAGCTTCCTCTTTGAGGTGCGGTAGATCCTTGGGGCATAGCTAATAGTTATTCGAAGCGAAGAGCCGTCGTCGGAGAGATGCGCTGGATGATACGTGCTGGGAGGAGTAAGAGAATGAGGCAGAGCAGGAGCGTCGCCACATTGACCACGATCCACGCCACAGGGCGGATGCGCATGGCGACGTGCGAGATGTAGTAGATGTTCGGATCGAGCGTGAGCCACTGCCACTGGTGCTGACTCCAGATGATGATGCCCGCCAATAGATTGCCCCAGAGCATCCCCCAGGCGATGATGCGCAGAGCGATCGCCAGGCTCATCGTCGTGAGCGAGCGGTAGGTCATGCCGAGCGCCTTGAGCAAGCCGATGGTCTGCGTCAAGTCTAGGATAATGATCAGGAGCGCATTGATCATCGTAAAGGCGGCTACGAGTGCCATCAGCACCAGTAATATCTGTACATTCGGTCGTAGCGAGTCGATCCACTGGTAGACCCCGCCATTGATTTGAGTGCCGGTGTAGATTCCTAAGGTCTCATGCGTGACGCCTGGCTCCGAGAGCGACTGAATGAGCTTGTCTGAGAGCGAGGTCTCCATATCTAGGAGCGAGCGATCTGTGTTCTTGGCAAGGATCTCAATGCGTGTGTACTGATTGGGCTGCCAGCCCCCCACGCGTCCTAGCAGGTCGTTGGTCACATAGGCGAGAGGCTGTGCCGTATTGGTCAGCTCCAGTATCGCTATCAATGTAAAGGAGCGCACCGACACCTTATCTCCTAGAAAGTAAAGGACCACCTTGTCCCCGATCGTTAGTCCTAGCTTTTGCGCTGATGACTTAGGCAGGACGATCGGGTTGGCCCCCTCCGCCAGTGTCGTGTCGGACAAATTCCCCGTGGCGCAGAGTGGCTCGAGGAATGTGAAGTCGTCCACTCCCGTGACGGCCACTCCCTGATAGGTGCTGTCGGTCTTGATCATGCCGACGGCTGTGCGGACGGGACGCACGGAGACTATCTCTGGCATCTCGCTCATACGCTGCGTCATCTGAGTTGTCAGGGTGATCACATTGTCCAGGTCTATAGGTTGCTTGCCATACTCGCAGAGGATCACGTCGCCTGTCACGAGACGCACCGTGTCGCGGACACTGTACTGAAAGCCGTCCATGATCGCAATGCCGAGAAGCATGACCGCGAGGCTCAGAGCAATGGCTGGGATCGCAAAGCGCACCAAGGCGTAGACCTTGCTGTGACGACGGTTCTCTCGGCTGTAAAGCTGGCGGGCCAGCCAGATGGGTAGTCTTAGTCTCATGCTTCCTCCTCGATAGCGGCTAGTTCAAACCAACGCTCAGACGCTTGCTCCATCTCTTGCTGCGTCTGTGCAATCTCCTCTCCCGCCTTGATCAACTCTTCATTGGAGAGGCTCCCCGAAGACATCCGCTGCTCTAGCTCCGCAATGCGTCCCTCGAGCTGCGGGATCTGTTGCTCCAGCTGCTGAAACTCTTGCTCCTCACGATAGCTGCGTCGCTTCTTGCGGTTACCTTGACGAGTCGCCTGACTGGCTGCGGGAGTCGCATCTTTGGTCTCCCGTGGCGTAGCCTGCTCAGTCGCTTGTTGCGCCTCGGCCTCCTGCTGCAGACGATATTGGGTGAAGTTGCCGGGGAAGTCTCGAATGTGTCCTCCCTTCTCGAAAACGAAGAGGTGCTCCACGAGCTTGTCCAGGAAGTAGCGATCGTGCGTGACAATAATAAGGACTCCCTCGAAAGAGCTCAGGTAGCTCTCCAGCACGCCCAGCGTCGTAATGTCCAGATCATTCGTCGGCTCATCGAGGATAAGCAGGTTCGGGCTAGCCATCAGCACGGTGCAGAGATAGAGACGTCTGAGCTCACCGCCACTGAGCAGCGACACCGGCGTGTAGATGCGATCACTGGTGAAGAGAAACCTTTGCAGTAGTTGCGTAGCCGAGACCGACTGCCCCGTCACGGGATCCGTAATGTGACTGGCTATGTCGGAGATTATGTCGATCACCCGCTTGTCGGGGGCGTAGCTCGGCAACTTCTGCCCGAAGTAGCCAAACTGTACCGTCTCGCCGATAAGTACCGACCCGCTGTCTGGCTCTAGCTCGCCAATGATCATCTTCAGCAGGGTCGTCTTGCCACAACCGTTGGGGCCGACGATGCCGACACGATCTCTGCGTGAGAAGATATAGTCAAAGTCTCGGACCAGAGGCTTCGAATCCTCAAAGCTCTTGGAGACGCCCTCCAGCTCGATCACCTGCTTGCCTAGACGAACGGACGAATGGAGTGGCTCGATAGTCGTTTGCTCTCGTAGTATCTGTCGCGCCTTGGACAGCTCAGACGAGAGCTCTGCAAAGTGCTCCTTGCGGGCTCTTTGTTTGCCACCTCGCGCTTGCGGCGTAGCGCGCATCCAGACCAACTCCTGTCGATAGATATTGGCCAGTCGATCACTCGTTTGCGCCATTTGCTCTAGACGCTCCTGACGCTTGACGAGGAAGGTCTCATAGTTGCCCTCATAGCTATAGAGCTGCTGCTGATCCATCTCCACGATACGGGTACAGATATGATCGAGGAAGTAGCGGTCGTGGGTCACCAGTAGGAGTGTGAGCCGTGAGCGCGAGAGGTAACCCTCGAGCCACTCGATCACCTCTAGGTCTAGGTGGTTCGTCGGCTCATCGAGGATCAGGAGATCTGGCTGCTGGAGCAAGACTCCGGCGAGTGCTACCCGCTTGACCTCCCCACCTGAGAGGAGCTCCATAGGACGCTCCACATCAGTGATACGGAGCGCATGCAGTATCGCTGTCGCCTCCTGCTCATATTGCCAAGCCGAGAGTCGATCCATATCGGGTAGAAGTCGCTCCTGCGCCTCCGCATCGCCACGCTCCACAGCACTCTGCCAAGCACCTACGAGGTGTGCCGTAGGGTCATGTGGCGAAAAGACCGCATCGATCACCCGCACGCCCTCTGCAAAGTGGTGCTGCTGAGACAGGTAACCGATGCGCGACCCATTGCGCCGAGAGATCGTCCCGCTGTCTGGCTCGAGCTCGCCCATGATGATACGCAGTAGCGAGGACTTGCCCGTTCCGTTGACCCCGACGAGTCCCACCTTGTCGCCTTCTAGGAGCGAGAGCGAGATGTCCGTAAAGAGGACCCTATTGCCGAAGCTTAGAGAGACATTATTCAGCTGTAGCATGTTGCACTTTCGATTTATAGGATTGCGCCCGACTGAAGACCTCCGCCACGTAGCGGACCGTGTGACCACCGTTGGCACGACCATGCTGGACGAGTGGATCATTGTAATATTTCGGTTCGCTCAGACGAGCCATATAGATCTCCACAGAGCCATCCCAGCGATCAGGATCTAAGCCCGCGTTCTCAGCCAGCCGACGCGCATCGAGGACATGCGCACTGCCCGAGTTGTAAGAGGCGAGGGTAAACTTCATCCGCTGCTCCGAGTCGGTGATATGAGCGAAGGAGCGACCGAAGTCTCGTAGCGCCATGCAGGCGATACGAATAGAGGTCTCAGCATGCTTGAGCTTAGCACGACTATAGCCGTAGCGACGCCCCGTAGCTGGCATGATACCCATCAGTCCCGTAGCACCGCCCATGCCGACGACCTCCGCACGAAACTTCGACTCTTGATAAGCTATCGATGCTAAGACAACCCAGTCCCAGCCATACTTATTGCCATACTGCTGAAAGAGATGATCCCAATCAGAGACCACCCCCTGACGCCTTGTGGACTGTTCTTGCGACTGCTCTGCTGATGCTTGAGGCTGGTCAGCAGGCTTGGTCTGCTTCACTTTCACCACTTCTACCACTTCCACTTCATCGTCATCCTCGTCGTCCTCTTCCTCGTAGAGGGCGAAGTATCTCTTCTGTTGTAGCTTATTGAAGGGCCATATTGAGTCATAGTCCAGTAGATACTCCAGTGCATAGAGCGTGCCGTACTGCTCTAGCTCTTCATACTCCTCACCCGCACCTACATCAGCGATAGACACATCACGCCACTCCGTCTGCGGAATGACGTGCGTGTGAGTAGGCTGAGCCTGTGGCGCTCGATAGACTACGACAAAGTAGTAGACGATGCCCACGAGGACTGCGCCCCACAGCGCCCACGTAATGTAGCGTAGTAGCCTCTTCCAGCGAGTCGGATCACGACGTATCTCATCCATTCGAGAGCTATTCATGTCGCTAAGGTACGAAATTAGAGGTTAGAAGTTAGAAATTAGAGGTTAGAGATTAGAAGTTAGAAGCTAGAGACTAGAGGTTAGAGATTAGAAGTTCGGTCATTCAGATGGCTCCGATCACTCCGATAGCTCTGATCACTCTAGCCAACCGCCAATACGCTTCCTCCTGAGGAAATCGGAAATCCCCACGGAGAAAACGAAAATCCTCCACGGAAGGGCAAAATGAAACTTCGGAAGAATGAACTGAAACTTCGGAGGAATGGAATCACAAGTCCGACGAAATCTTCCGCCCCTCACTGGAAAACAAAAAATCCCCACAGAGAAATCTGGAATTTCCTCTGTAGGAATCAGGATGTATAGACACAATATCTTCAGCTTTAGATACTTTCGCCCAGCACCTTAAGGCAACTATTGGCCGATCTGCACAGCCATAAAAGTTCGCGAACACTGTTTTTTTGTATCTTCGCTTCTGGAGGATGTGAGTGTATCCTCTGTTACATCTAGACATTCACCAAACAAACACAAAACCTCTATGGTTCAAACAATTACTCAATTACGCAGAGCCTGCATAGTTAGCTGTGCTATGGCACTCTGCTCACTAGGGCTGACTGCTCAGAATGCTGAGCTGGTCAAGCTATCGCTCCATCAGCCAGAGCAACCAGAGCTCAGAGCTGATGCGACCACTACCGCTGGAGAGGTATCTATCCCTGCCGATGAGAAGCAAGCTCTCATCGACATCTACAACAGCCTAGACGGTGCTAACTGGGAGCCCAAATACAAGCGCTGGGATCTAACTGCCGATCCTGATACCTGGAGTGGTGTCACGATCCGAGACGGACACGTCGTGGGGCTCGCTATAGATCGTCTTAAAGCTAAGGGCGAGGTGCCAGCCTCTATCGCTAATCTGACTGAGCTAGAGACCTTCATGTGCTACTCGAATCAGATCACCAAGTTCCCAGATCAGCTCTTTACGATGAAGAAGCTAAAGAAGTTCGTTGCTGACCTGCAGAATTTCGGTGATACGCGTACGCTGACGCAGGAGTTCCCCAAGAAGGTAGATCTGCCAGCCATGGAGGCCTTCTCGATGGCAAATAATGCCCTGACAGGATCTCTGCCGAGTGATATGAATATGCCTAAGTTGAAGCACTTTGGACTCCAGGACAACAAGCTCACGGGCAGTGTCCCCGAGACCTTGACAAAGTGTGCAGACCTAGAGTATCTCTACCTCCACATGAACAACCTCTCAGGTGATATACCTCAAGACTGGACAGCCTGCACGAAGCTCAAGCACTTTGTCTTCGAGCAGAACCCTCAGCTCGGAGGCAACTTCCCCACTTCGCTGACTAAGCTGACCACCCTAGAGGCTATCTCCATCCAGATGACCTCCATCGGAGGTGAGATCCCCTCAGATATTGGTAATCTAACCAATATGAACCAGTTCTTTCTCACCAGCTCTAAGATGAGCGGTGTCATCCCTGAGAGCATAGGCAAGCTAACCAAGATGACGATGATCGCCTTTGGCGACTGTCACTTCACGGGTCCGCTGCCAGCTAGCCTAGGCAACCTAACGAATCTAACGCTCATCAACCTTACGAAAAACGATATAGGAGGCGAGATACCAGAGTGGCTCTCAAAGCTCTCCAATCTTAAAGATCTCAGAATGGCTAAGTGTAAGCTCACAGGCGAGATACCAGCTAGCCTATTCCCCAGTAGTAAGGAAGGAACAGATGGACTGCCCAAGCTGCAGAATCTAGACTTCTCTTACAATGAGCTGACAGGCGAGCTCCCTAAGCAGATCACCAACTGCTCTAACCTAGTACGCATCTGGATCTCACACAACAAGCTCACGGGTAACCCGATAGGGTACTTCACTTACGACAACTTTAACTACCTCGTGCAGATCGAGCTAAACGACAACCAGTTCGCTGGAGGTGTCGGGAGGCTCTTCACCAACCCCAAGCGTATGCTAACCCGTGTGGACATTTCGAACAATAACTTCTCAGGCCAGATCCTCCCAGAGCCTAGCAACTCTGACTACGGCGTGCTACTAGGCTTCACAGGCGGGAGTGCCATCATTTATGGTAACAAGTTTGTCTTCAGTGACTTTAGCAACTTACAGGGGAATCTACAAATTGGCTCAGATGCAGGCAACACACTCGTCTATGCTCCGCAGAAACCGACCACAAAGGATAAGACCGTGGATCTAACTGGTGGTAAGAGCGTGACACTGGACGCTATGCTCGAAGAGCCTGACAACTGGAAGCCAAAAGGTGATTCATTTGTCCCCAACAATTACCAGTGGTACAAGGATGGTAAGGCAATCCCTGGTGAGACCAAGCCGACCTATAGTACTAGCAATAACGGTGTATACCACTGCGAGATCACAAACATTATCGCGCCTAAGCTCACGCTCACAACAGGTAAGACGACAATCAAGAACGGTACATCTATCTCTGAGGTAACTAAGCCTGCGCTCCAAATCACAAGAGATGCTGCCACACTCCACATAGAGGGTGCTCAGGGAGCTGTGCTCTACACAATGGAGGGTGCCTGCATCGCTCGCACCGAGGGCAACACACTATCTATTGAGGGTGTAGCACCAGGCTCTTATCTCATCGTCGTGACTGTCGACAACGTACGCCACACGGTGAAGTACATCCTATAAAAGCGGTCTACACATAAACCCTAGACACGAAAAAAGGAGGCTGTCACACTGCGTGACAGTCTCCTTTGTTCTAACTAACCTAGATGTTGGCTAGAGACATTAGCGCTACCAGAGGCGCCCCCTAATCTCTAACTTCTAACTTCTAATCTTTAACCTCTAACCTCTAACCTCTAACCTCTATTTTCGTACCTTTGGGAGTAAATTGATATTGACACAACTATGTCTAGACCTATAGCTCTCATCACTGGCATCACGGGGCAGGACGGCTCTTACCTCGCTGAGCTACTTCTATCCAAGGGATACGAGGTGCACGGTACGTTGCGCCGCGCCTCTTACTTCAACACGGCTCGTATCGAGCACCTATACCTGGACGACTGGGTGCGTGACCAAGGGCAGCGACGCAAGATAGAGCTTCACTGGGCCGACATGACGGACAGTTCGTCGCTCATACGTATCATTCAGGAGGTGCGGCCCACGGAGATCTACAACTTAGCGGCTCAGAGCCATGTCAAGGTCTCCTTTGACGTGCCAGAGTACACGGGCGACGTGACCGCCATCGGGACGCTCAGACTACTCGAGGCGGTGCGCATACTAGATATGAGCCAGTCGGTACGCATCTACCAAGCCTCCACGAGTGAGCTATACGGTCACGTGGCAGAAACACCGCAAAATGAGTTGACTCCCTTCCGTCCCTGCTCGCCTTACGCCTGTGCTAAGCTCTACGCCTACTGGATCATTCGCAACTATCGGGAGAGCTACGGAATGTTTGCGGTCAACGGGATCCTCTTTAACCATGAGAGTGAGCGACGGGGCGAGAACTTTGTCACTCGTAAGATTACGATGGCGGCAGCGCGTATCAAGCTGGGACTGCAGGACAAGCTTTACCTAGGCAATCTTAATGCGCTCCGCGATTGGGGCTATGCGCCTGACTACGTCTACTGTATGTGGCTGATGCTGCAAAACGAAAAGCCCGAGGACTTTGTCATCGCTACGGGCGAGCAACACTCGGTGCGGGAGTTTGCCACGCTCGCTTTCCGCTATGTCGGCATCGACCTTGAGTGGCGAGGCGAAGGGCTTCACGAGGAGGGGGTAGACCGTGCCACGGGGCGTGTACTGGTCGCTGTGGACGAGAGCTTCTTCCGTCCCGCTGAGGTGGAGACGCTCCTGGGCGATCCGACGAAGGCGCGCCAGCTCCTCGGCTGGAACCCACGGATGACGCCTTTCGAGGAACTGGTCAAGCGTATGGTCGAGAGTGATCTAGAGCTGTTTGCCAAAGAAGAGCACAAGAAACTATGAAACAATTGACATCTGAGAGCCGCGTCTATGTGGCTGGACATCGAGGCTTGGTGGGATCGGCGATACTCCGCCAATTGCAAGCCCGGGGCTACCAACAGCTGCTCATCCGCACGCACCAAGAGCTAGACCTGCTGGATGCTGTGGCGGTGGAGCAGTTTATGCGTGAGGAGCGACCCGACTACATCTTCCTCGCAGCAGCGCATGTGGGCGGGATCATGGCCAACCAGACCTATCGTGCCGACTTTATCATGAACAATCTGGGGATCCAGCAAAACGTCCTTACCTCTGCGCTACGCAATGGGGTCGAGGGATTGCTCTTCCTCGGCAGTAGCTGCATTTATCCTCGGCTTGCGCCTCAGCCGATGCGTGAAGATGCGCTGCTCACCTCGCCACTGGAGTACACCAACGAACCGTACGCTATCGCCAAGATCGCGGGAATGAAGATGTGCGAGAGTATGAATCTTCAGTACGGCACGAACTATCTCTCGGTCATGCCGACCAATCTATATGGTTACGGGGACAACTTTGACCTAGTCAACAGCCACGTCCTCCCCGCTATGATTCGCAAGCTACACCTGGCGGGAGCGTTGCTCCGTGGCGACTTGGCAGCACTACGACGGGACGTGAAGCAGCGTCCGTTGGCGGGCTTGACAGAGCAGAGTAGTCTGGCAGAGTTCACGTCAGAGCTAGCACGCTACGGCATCACGCCCACCAGTTTGCAGCTGTGGGGCACGGGGTCAGCACTGCGTGAGTTCATGTGGAGCGACGACTTAGCCGAGGCTTGCATAACCATTGCCGAGCGGGTGTCGTTTGAGGAACTATACCCCGCAGACGAGCAAGAGATCCGCAACACGCATATCAACATTGGCTCTGGCGAAGAGGTCTCCATTCGCACGCTCGCCACGCTCGTCGCTGAGGCGACGCATTACGAGGGGCGCATCGAATGGGACAGCACGAAGCCCGACGGCACCCCCCGCAAGCTTCTCGACCTAACGCGTCTCACCTCCCTCGGCTATACCGCCACCACACCCCTCGCCGTCGGCATCCCCCGCCTCTACGACTGGTACTGCCAGCAGTAATCTCTCCAACAATAAGCTACGCATCTATGTCCGCAACACAGATACTTTGGGTCGATGACGAGATAGATCTCCTGAGACCGCACATCATATTCCTCGAGCAGCACGGCTATCAGGTCACCCCTTGTGTGAGTGGTGCCGATGCCCTCGACCTGCTAGAGGAGCGGTCCTACGACTTAGTCTTCCTCGATGAGCAGATGCCAGGTTTGTCGGGACTAGAGACACTCGCTCGCATCGCTCCGCTCTACCCCTACCTCCCCGTCGTCATGGTCACCAAGAGCGAGGAGGAGCACCTCATGAATGAGGCTATCAGCCGTCAGATAGCCGACTACCTGATCAAGCCGGTCAATCCGCACCAACTTCTCCTCTCCCTCAAGAAAGTCCTGCACCGAGAGCAGATCGTCACCGAGGCCACACAGCAAAACTACATACAAGCCTTCCGGGAGCTATCTCTACGGATCAATAGCGCTGGCACCATCGACGAGTGGATGGCCATTCATAAGGAGATCTCCAAGTGGGTCATGCAGGTGGACAACTACCTTCCCGACATGGCCGAGACGCTGCAGTCGCAGCGTGACGAAGCGAATAGACTCTTCGCCAAGTACATTATCAAGGAGTACGAAGGGTGGATACAAGACTCGAAGCGCGCTCCGCTGATGAGCCATACGCTGATGCGGGACAAAGTCTTCCCCCTGCTCGATCGTGGCGAGCACATCTTCCTAATCCTCATCGACAACTTCCGCTGGGACCAGTGGCTTGCCGTACAGGAGATGCTGAGCGGACTCTTCACCTTCGACGACGGCATGTACACCGCCATCCTGCCGACAGCCACACAATATGCGCGGAATGCGATCTTCTCAGGGCTCATGCCACTTGAGATTGCGAAAACCTTTCCCGACCTGTGGGTCGATGAGGAGAGCGAAGAGGGCAAGAATCTCAACGAAGAGCCCATGATCGCAAGCCTCCTCAAGCGTTATCGCAAGCCCTATAGCTTCGCCTACCGCAAGGTCTACGAGACCTCCTTCGGCGAGCGACTCCTCGGTCAGCTCAACGAGCTACAGGACAACCCGCTCAACGTCATCGTCCTCAACTTTGTCGATATGCTATCGCACGCTCGCACCGAGAGCAAGATGATTCGCGAGCTAGCCAGCAGTGAGGCCGCATACCGCTCCTTGACACAGAGCTGGTTCCGCCACTCGACCACCTATCGGCTCTTCGAGCAAGTCGCTCAGATGGGTGCCAAGATCATCCTGACCACCGATCACGGTTCCGTCCGCGTGCGCAAACCGGTCCAGATCATTGGCAATCGCAACACCTCTACCAATCTGCGCTACAAGCTTGGTCAAAGCCTCTCTTTCGATGCTAAGGAAGCTTATGCTCCTCGCAAACCTAAAGATATCGGTCTCCCCGTCAACCATCTGACAGACGGATACGTCTTTTGTTACGAGCAGAACTTCTTCGCCTATCCCAACAACTATAACTACTACGTCAACTACTACCGTGACACGCTCCAGCACGGGGGCATCTCTATGGAGGAGATGCTCGTGCCCTGCATCACGCTGACGCCTCGCTAATACCATTAACTATATGCGTCTCACACTACAATCCCTCGCCGACCTCCCACGCATAGCCCAGGAGGTGCACACACGGCTTGCCGACTACCCCGTCATCGCCCTCCAGGGAGACCTAGGAGCGGGCAAGACGACGCTCGTTCACGAGCTCTGCCGTCTCGATGGCGCCAGCGAAGAGGAGGTGGTCAATAGTCCCACCTTTGCCATTGTCAACGTCTACACGACTCAGTCCGACGAAACCATCTATCATATAGACTGCTATCGTCTGGAGAGCCTCGCAGATGCCGACCAGATAGGACTAGCCGAGTATATCCGCTCAGGCGCTCGCTGCTATATCGAGTGGCCCGACGTCATCGCTCCGCTACTCCCCGAGGAGACCGCCGTCATTCACATCGAGGCGCAGCCCGACGGCTCCCGCCTCATCACCCTCCTCACCGAGTAAGCTCGCACTCACATCGGCTCTGCTCACTAGAGCTAATATCCCGCAAAGAGCAAAGATCATCGCACTACACGCTCTCCCATTTATATATATGGAGTAAAATCTTCTGGGCTAAACAAGGGGCTATCGAAGAAGACGTGTACCCGTTTTGGCGTTTTCGGGTACATATCGGAGCGTGACGAGTGGAAATATCCTACGAGCGTTACTCGTCTTGCTGTACTACGACGGACGCACAGATCGTGCGTCCCTACAGCGGTTACTCGTCCCGTGCGTTCAGACACCAGGATATACGTCTCCCGAGGAAATCGGAAATCTCTAAGGAGAAAACGAAAATTCTCTACCGAGGGGCGAACTAAAACTTCGGAAGAATGAGATGAAACTTCGGAAGAATGGGATCATAAGTCCGAGGGATTTTTTCGCGCCTCACTGGATATTGAAAGATCTCTAGTGAGGCATTTCCGATTTCCTACATAGAGAGGTAAGTGAACTCGTCTTGTATCATGCGTCAGCCCTCTCCTCCGATGAGATCCCTGATCGTCGGCCTGTCAGCTGCTATAGTTGGCGTAAACTTTTCGTGGGGTAGTTGGGCAGCCCCCACGCCCGTGAGGGCGCTGGCTCAGTGAAGTCTCGGCGGAGGTGTCGTCCAGTAATTGGGACAGATCTTTGCATTGCCCGCATCGGGGCGCATAAAGTCTGAGGTGGGGTGTTGCTTTTTAGGGAGAGATTGCTTAATTTTGCCTTTGTAGTAGGAGGGCTTCAGCGACTCCTCACGTTTTCCGTTCCCATTTGACTACGTTGCGATCCGTCGTCGCGCAGTAAGGTGGAGGGAGGGTGTGGACCCTGCGGGAGCTGTCCTTATATCAGCAAAGAGATATTTTATACACTAAACCTAGTTACAAGCTTATGAAAAGAGTATTACCTATTTTACTATGTCTCTTGGCACTAGCCGTGCCACGACTCTATGGTCAGGATCGCACCGTGACCTTCTCGGTCCAGCCGGCTGAGGGAGGGACGGTGGAGGCCTCTTACCTTGTCGGGTGGGATGACTCAGTCCCTGTAAGATCTGGGGATAAGGTGAATAACAACGAGTATGTCACCTTTACGGTCACCCCTAACGAAGGCTACGAGGTCGAGAAGTGGGAGTTCAACGGCACGGTCGATGAACTCGCGAATGGAAAGAAAGAGTGCTCCAAGACTATTGACGCAGACATGATCGTCGTGGTCTACTTCAAGCAGACGGCTGGTCAGTCAGTGACACACACCGTCACCGTCTCCGCTGAGCCTGCCAGTGAAAAGAACTATGTGGCGATCAAGGACTATGACACCTATGACGATATTGCTTCAGGTTCTGCTGTAGAAGAGGGAAAGCTGATCAATGTCTATGCCTACTGTGACAAGAATAAGTACAAATTTGACTACTGGGAGGTAGATGGCGTACGTAGCGACGAGTATACGACTGACAAAATCCGGGGCTACGTCGTAACAGAGGATGTCACCTTCAAGGCTTACTTCAAGGAGCTAGCGATGCTCCCAGTCACCTTCTCTGTCAATGGTCCCGGCACTATAGTAGTAAAGAATAGTAGTGGTAAGGTACTTACTAGCGGAGATAAGGTACTTGAGGGTGCTTATGTGCGCTTCGTTGCAACGCCAGGTGAAAACGCTGAGCTACGCGACTGGACAATCAATGGCGCTACTGACAAGGCTGGAAAGACAAAGTTCTCCTACAAGATGGATCCTAGTAAGCCAAACACATTCGTAGCTAACTTCGTGTCGACTGCAACTACCCAGGAGTATGTCGTGACCTTTGTCGCTGATCCTGTCGATGGTGGCACAGTAACGGCAGAGAATACCGTAACCTATGCGATGGTACCCTCAGGAGCTTCTGTAGCAGAGAGCACGTTCTTGAAGTTTAAGGCGGAGCCAAAGGAAGGATATGAGTTCGACAATTGGACTGTCAATGGGCTACCCGCTGATGGCTCCTTCATAGACCCAACAGAGCTCTCTCGCGAGATTACGGCTGAGACTAGTGTTGTAGCTCACTTCAAGGCTACAGCTCCTGCAGAGGAGTACACGGTAACCTTTGCTGCTGAGCCTGAAGGTCAGGGTACGCTCACCGCTACGCGCTACGACCGCGAGAACGAAGAGGAGGTCCCCTTCGAGTCGGGCGAGAAGTTCTCTGGCGAGAACATCTTTATCACCTTTACAGCTAAGCCTGGTGCTGACTACAAGGTCGAGAAGTGGCTTGTAAATGATGAGGCGATTGCGATGCCTAGCAACCCCAATGAGTATGTACACGAGCTGACAGCAGATGTGGATGTAAAGGTTGTCTTCACCGCAAAGCCCAACGAGGTGACGCTGAAGTACAGTGTTCCTACAGGTGAGGGCGGTCAGATTGCAGTCGCAGTCACACCAAAGGGTGGTGGCGATGCCGTCTCTGTCGAGAGTGGCACAAAGGTAGCTCGTGGCTCGAGCGTTACTTTCACAGCCACGCCTAGTGAAGGCTATGAAGTCGAGAAATGGCTCGTCAACGACACAGAGGATCGACAGGCTGGCCAGAATACTACACTGACGATGACCCTCGAGGAGGACACGGATGTACAGCTTTACTTCAAGAAGGAAGCAGCGAAGTATGTGGTTAACTTCACAGCTGACCCCGTTAAGGGTGGTAAGATTACGGCTTCTGGCTATGTAAACTCTCAGTACAAGACCATTACTACTGGTGAGGCTCTGCCCGAAGGCTCTTTTATCGACTTTGAGGCTGAGGCAAACGAGGGCTACGAGTTCGAGAAGTTTACGGTCAATGGCGCCGACGGCACGCCAGACTTTGCTAATCCAAATAAGCTCTCTCAGGAGATCACTGCTGAGACGAACATCGTAGCTCACTTCAAGAGCGTCGCCTCCAAGATCACGATTACCTACACCGCTGGGGCGAACGGTAAGTTTACCGAGGTAAAGGTTCAGAAGGATGGCGAGAAGGATGTGATTATCAACTCAGGTGCTGAGGTAGACAGAGGCTCTTACATCGTCTTCAACGTGGCGCCTGACAAGGGTTACATCGTAGATAAGTGGACCGTCAATGGTGAGGAGGTACACAGTAGAGAGGTGAACTCCTACGACGCATCCTTTGAGGAGACCAGTGAGGTTAAGGTAACCTTCAGAAAGCCCAAGCTGACGGTTGTTGCAGCTGAGGGTGGTAAGATAGTTGCTTTAGTGGACGGTAAGAAAGTGTCTAACGATGCTGACGTAGCTCTGGGTGCCAATGTCTCTATCGAGGCTACACCAGACGCTGGCTACGAGCTCACCGCTCTTACAGCAAACGATAAGGACATCCTCGCTGCCAAGTCCTTTGCAATGAAGGGAGACACGAAAGTGGTCGCCACCTTTACTAAGAAGGCTCAGCCCACGACCTACAAGGTTACCCTGAAGAGCAACGATCACGGCACGATCACTATCAAGGAGCAGGTAGATCTCAAGGCTGTTCCCGAGGGAACGAAGCTGACGGTCGTAGCTAAGGGTGCCAACGATAAGTGCGAGCTCACCAAGCTTACGGCAAATGATGAGGACATCCTCAAGGATAAGACCTTCACCGTCACCAAGGACACGGAGGTCATTGCTGAGTTCGTCGACCACACGGGCATTGATGCAGTCGCTGCGGATGCGTTTGTCATCTATCCTAACCCCGCAAGTGAGTCCGCTACCGTCACAGGTCTAGCACCTGAGGCAGCCGTAGCACTCTACACGCTGGATGGACAGCTGATCACGCGCCTAGCTGCTGACCGCTCGGGTCGCCTACAGGTAGATCTCACCGCACTGAGCGATGGTACCTATCTCGTAGTCACCGAGGAAGCTACACAGCGCCTCGTCGTCAAGCACTAATGCGCACGATCTGACAGACGATAAGTTTGTCAGACTATAATAAGAGAGAGCTCCGTAGGACACATATCCTGCGGAGCTCTTCTTGTATATTTAGAGGTCGGAGGGATCGGAGGTGTCGGAGGGATCGGACGGGTAACGACTGAGACGTGTAACGGCTGTAGGAACGCACGATCTGTGCGTCCGTTTCCGTTAAAGCCGTGACGATGTAATCTTTGATACAACGGACGCACAGATCGTGCGTCCCTACAGCCGTTACTCGTCTCGAGCGTCCCGCCAAAGTGTGGCGCGCGTCAAAATTGTGTACCTTTGTGCAGATTAGCCCCCTTCTATATGGTTGAGACCTGCGAGGAGGGTTGGTCTTGGGGGAGCGAAGGGTTCGCTTCCCAATCACACATTACAGACAGAAGATAGAAGACAGTATACCAAGATGATTATAGTCAACGACCTCACGATACAGTTTGGCAAGCGCGTGCTCTTTGCCGATGTCAATCTTAAGTTTACCCCGGGCAACTGCTACGGCATCATCGGTGCCAACGGTGCTGGCAAGTCAACGATGCTCCGTATGATCAGCGGTGAGCTAGACCCGACACGTGGCACCGTCACTTTCGGACCCGACGAGCGTCTCTCGGTGCTGAGTCAGGATCACTTCGCCTTCGATGAGTATACCGTCATCGATACCGTCCTGATGGGGCATGACAAGCTCTGGAAGATCATGAAGGAAAAGGACGCTATCTACGCTAAGGAGGACTTTTCCGACGAGGATGGTGTCAAGGCGGCTGAGCTGGAGGAGCAGTTTGCCAACTTGGATGGATGGAATGCTGAGAGCGAGGCTGCAGCCCTCTTGAGCGGTCTCGGCATCAAGGAGGATCTGCACTACCGCCTGATGGGCGACATTAGCGGTAAGCAGAAGGTGCGTGTGCTACTAGCACGCTGCCTCTTTGGCAAGCCGGATAACCTACTCCTCGATGAGCCGACGAACGACCTAGACCTAGAGACCGTCTCCTGGCTCGAGGACTACCTCGCCGAGACGGAGAGCACCGTCCTCGTGGTGAGCCACGACCGTCACTTCCTCGATGCCGTGTCGACCCACACGGTGGATATAGACTTTGGCAAGGTAAGACTCTTCGCCGGTAACTACAGCTACTGGTACGAGTCTAGTCAGTTGGCGCTCAGACAGCAACAGCAGCAGAATAAGAAGCTCGAGGAGAAGAAGAAGGAGCTCGAGGAGTTCATCCGTCGCTTCAGTGCCAATGTGGCAAAGAGCAAGCAGACGACCAGCCGCAAGAAGATGCTGGAGCGTCTCGACATCAACGAAATTGAGCCATCGTCACGTCGCTACCCAGGCATCCTCTTCCAGCCAGAGCGTGAGCCAGGTAATAAGGTGCTAGAGGTCAACGATCTCTCGGCTGTGACGGACGAGGGGGAGGTACTCTTCAAGGGGCTGACCTTCAATGTGGAGCGAGACGACAAGATCGTCTTCATCAGCCACGACCCACGTGCTATGACGGCACTCTTTGAGATCATCAATGGCAACCGCAAGGCGCAGCAAGGTAGCTACGAGTGGGGACAGACGATCACGACCGCCTACCTGCCACTGGACAACAGTGCTTATTTCGACACCGATATGACGATCCTCGACTGGCTCGGACAGTTTGCCAAGGACACGAACGATGTCTACCTCAAGGGCTTCCTAGGTCGTATGCTCTTTAGCGGTGAGGAGGTGAATAAGCGCGCCTCGGTCCTCTCGGGAGGTGAGAAGATGCGCTGTATGATTAGCCGTATGATGCTTCCCCCAGGGGCTAACGTGCTGATTCTCGACACGCCGACGAACCACCTAGATCTGGAGTCGATTCAGGCGTTCAACAACACGCTCATCTCCTTCAAGGGGAATGTCCTCTTCTCGAGCCACGATCACGAGTTCATCCGCACGGTGGCGAATCGTGTCATCGAGTTGACACCAAACGGAATCATCGATCGTATCATCAACTACGACGACTACATCACCGATCCGAAGGTGGCTGAGCTACGCGAGAAGTACTACAACGCATAAAGAGAGCACACGCCTATGGCTCGTATCCTCGCTATCGACTACGGCACCAAGCGCACGGGGCTGGCGGTGACCGACTCGCTACAGATCACGCCTGGGGCGCTCGACACGGTGCCTACGCATCAGCTCCTCAACTACCTAGCGGACTACTTGGGGCGTGAGGAGGTGGAGACGATCGTCCTCGGCAAGCCGACACAGATGGACGCGACGCCCTCGGCGACCTGGCAGGCGATACAAGCTTTGGCTAAGAAGCTGCAACATCTCTATCCTCAGATACGTCTAGAGTATGTGGACGAGCGCTTTACCTCTGTCTTGGCACAGCAGACGATCCGCGAGGCGGGTATCGGCAAGCAGCGCCGCCGACAGGACAAAGGGTTGGTGGATCGTGTCAGTGCGACCATCATTTTGCAGAGCTATCTAGAGAGCTTGCGCATGCTTCACTAAAAGAAAGATTTAACCGGTTACTCTTATGGCTAAGACCTTACCTATATACCTTTACGGACAACCAGTGCTTCGCAACATGAGCGAGGACATAACGCCTGACTATCCGAACCTCTCGGAGCTGATCGCAGACATGTGGCAGACGATGTATGAGAGTGACGGCATCGGCTTGGCGGCTCCACAGATCGGACGCAACATACGTCTGCAGGTGATCGACGCGACGCCTCTGGCGGATGAGTATCCTGAGTGTGCGACGCTCAAGCTGGTCATGATCAATGCGCATATGCAGTCCCTGAGCGAGGATACCTGTTCGGAGGCTGAGGGTTGTCTGAGCTTGCCCGGCATTAACGAGCGGGTCGTGCGACCTAAGTCGATCGTGGTGGACTATATGAATGAGCAGTTTGAGCCACAGCGTCTCGAGCTCTCGGGCTATGCTGCTCGTGTGGTGCAGCATGAGTATGACCACCTGGATGGCAAGCTCTTTGTTGATCACATATCGGCGATGCGTAAGCGACTAATCAAGAAGAAGCTTCAGCATATAGTCGACGGACGGATACGTGTCGGCTACCCCGTGATGCGTAATCCGATACATTAGCCCGTATGCGTCCGCTCCTACGATCACTCTCTCTGCTCCTCTGCATGCTCTGCGTGTGGAGCAGTGCGCTCTGGTCGCAGATAGATACGGAGCGGGTGATGACGATCGGGCGCAATGCGATCGGCTTCAAGGATTTCGTGGTCGCCATCGAGCACTTTAACCAAGTAATCGAGGTGTCTCCCACGATGGCTGAGCCGTACTATTACAGAGCTTTTGCGAAGCTTATGCTGGGTGACTATGCGGGTGCCGAGCGAGACGCAACGCTGTGTCTGGAGCGTAACCCTTTTCTCTCTAGAGCCTACATGGTACGTGGCGCGGCACGGCACAATCAGCAACACTATGCGGAGGCGGCGACAGACTATGCGCAAGCGCTCAAGATTACGCCGGACGACTTTTACCTCTCGTTCAACCTCGCGGGCTCGCTCTACGGAGCCGAGCAGTATGAGCGTGCCGACTCGGCAGCGCTCGCCCTGACGCAGCGTCACCCGAGGGAGGCGCGGGGCTACTTCCTCGCCGCGGAGATAGCGTTGCGACGACAAGACACGGTCGCAGCTGAGGAACGGATAGCCGAGGGCTTGGCGATAGACTCGCTGAGTGCTGCGCCTTATCGGATGCTCTCGACAATTGCTTACCTGCGGGGTGACTACAAAGGGGCGCTACGCTACCATGACAAGAGCATAGAACAGGATCCAAACCAAGCTAGCGACTACATCAACCGAGGACTGACACGCTACAAGCTAAAGGACTACCGTGGCGCTATGGAGGACTACAATCAGGCGCTCCTCTTGACGCCTCACGATGCGGTCGCTCGGCACAACCGCGCCTTGCTACGTATCGAGGTGGGCGACCTACAGGGTGCTCGCGAAGATCTGCTAGAGGTGGTGCGTCTGCAACCGACCAACCTGACGGCACACTTTAACTTAGCCTTGGTTCAGACGCAGACGGGACAGTACCGTGAGGCGATCGAGACGCTAGACTATATATTAGGTCGTCGACCGGAGTTCCTCTCGGGTTACTATCAGCGCTCGGAGGTGAAGCGTCTGCTCGGTGACGCTGCTGGAGCGGACAGAGACTACTGGTTCGCCTACAAGCTAGAGCGTGGACAGGTCAAAGCGCCTAAGCCGACCATCGCTGACAGCACGGCGTCAAGTGTGGCGAGCGACGAACTGTATGCGCTAGACCATCACGCTGAGCTGCAGTCTGCAAGTAGCGATGCAACTTCTGCTTCGCTGAGTGCGGGGAGCAATTCGCTACGCGGTTCGATCCAAGAGCAAGCCAGTTCGTCGGAGGCTTGTCCTGCTTACGAGCTCACTTACTTTGTGCAGAAGAGTCACGACAAACTTTTGCCTCGCTCGAACTTTTCCGCAGAGCTAGAGGCGTACAACGAGCGTACAGGTTACCAGCCCCGTCTCCTGCTTGCCGTCGGCGCTCAGTCGCTAGACAGCACGCAGCTCCATGTCGTGCTGGAGGATATAGCGCGTCTGCAGACTAGTGGCGCAGAGCAGTCGGCCGACTGGCATCTGCGTATGGGAATCGACAAGCTACTCTTGCGAGACATTGGCGAGGCGGTCTCACAGTTCAACGCTTCTCTCGATCTAGCTCCTCAGCAGCCACTCGCTCTCCTGGCGCTTAGCACGGCACGTCTCATGCAGGCGGAGACGCTAACAGAGCCTAAGCAACAGAAGCTTATGTACGACTTAGCGATGCGTCAGCTCACCACTGCCATCGGCCACGCCCCCCAGATAGGCTATCTCTACTATAACCGTGCTCATCTGCACCAGACGCTGGGGCATACGGATCAAGCAATCGCAGACTACACCAAAGCGATCGAGCTCCTGCCCCAAGCTGGCGAAGCTTACTACAACCGTGCCCTGCTCCTCGAGCAGCAGGGACAGCATGAGCAAGCGATAGATGACTTGAGTCGTGCGGGCGAGCTGGGCATCTATCAGGCTTATTCTCTTATCCATACTATTCAGACACGCTGATGATATCCGTTCAAGACCTTACGGTAGACTTTGGTAAGCAACTCCTCTTTGACTCGATCAACTTTGTCATTAGCAAGGGCGAGCGGGTCGC
>QWCB01001667.1_pt1 | contig 38817 bp, 35 predicted proteins | sample 1972511 | NCBI WGS metagenome assembly QWCB01 (sample SAMN09866719, study PRJNA288562) | Human gut metagenome isolate term5_stool, whole genome shotgun sequencing... | isolation source: gut | host: Homo sapiens | place: USA: California | reverse complement strand
AGCCGCAGGAGCACAAGACCAATGCCATCACTACCGATGAGCTGATTGAAGGTCTGAAGAAGCAGGGGCTCATCTCCGATAAGGACAAGGTCGAGGTCGAAAAGGGCGAGATTTCCGCTAAGGGAGTCGAACTCGACGTCGTTCGTGCCAAGAATATTGTGCTTCACGACGATGCCAAGGACATCGACCTGACCGTCCCGGCTATGACCGTCGGAGATGTGCTGGCTCAGCGTGGCATTGAACTGCGTGAAGATGACACCGTCGAGCCGGGTCTGGATGCTCCGGTCACCGAGGGGATGCGCATCGCTCTGTCTCGTCTGATTGATAAGACCATCACCGAGACTGAGGAGATTCCAGCTCACGAGAACATCATTGAAGATGATTCGATGTTCGAAGATGAGCGCATCGTTGAGCAGGAAGGTGAACCGGGCCAGGTAGAGCGTCAGGTCAAGGTCACCTCTCGCGATGGTGAAGAGCTCGGACGCGAGGTCCTGGAAGAAAAGGAGCTAAAGGCTCCGGGTATCTCCACTATTCGCCAGGGCACTAAGTCCCGCATTGCAGCTCCGGCTGCCGGCTACGGCGTGTGGGATCAGCTGGCTCAGTGTGAGTCCGGCGGCGACTGGGCTATCGATACCGGTAACGGTTTCTCCGGTGGTCTGCAGTTCACCGATTCCACTTGGGCAGCTTACGGCGGTACTGAGTATGCACCGCGTGCATCGCAGGCTTCCCGCGAGCAGCAGATTGCTGTCGCTGAGCGTGTCCAGGCTGGTCAGGGTTGGGGCGCATGGCCCGCTTGTACCGCTTCCATGGGGCTTCGTTAAAGCTAGTTCCGTCTAGCCATAACGAGCTAAGCCTATTTTTTGTGTTGACCCCGTAGTATCTAACTGTGACTAAAGCAGAAGTTTCTTTCTTGGGGCCGGTCGAAGTACGCGACTTGGCGGCGCAGTTGGATATTGTCCCGACGAAGAAATTGGGGCAGAACTTCGTCCACGACGCCAACACCGTGCGTCGAATTGTCGCTGCGGCGGACTTGCCGGAGGATTCCTACCCTGTTGAGGTTGGCCCCGGCTTGGGCTCGCTGACCCTCGGGCTGCTCGAACACTGCGGCCGCGCGGCGGCTGTTGAAATCGATTCGCGGCTGGCGGCGCGTCTGCCCCAGACAGTCACTGAGCGCGCTGAGGGCTGCGCGCTAGAGCTCATTGAGAAAGATGCGCTGAAGGTCAGCCGCGAGGACTTTCAGACCGCCCCAGATGCGCTGGTGGCCAATCTGCCATACAACGTTTCGGTACCGGTGCTGCTGCACATGCTTGCCGAGCTCCCCACCATCCGCCGTGTGCTCGTGATGGTGCAGTCCGAGGTCGCTGACCGGCTGGCGGCTCAGCCGGGCTCCAAGATCTACGGCGTCCCCAGCGTCAAGGCCGCCTACTACGGCACAGTGCGTCGCGCCGGTGCCATTGGTCCGCACGTCTTTTGGCCGGTCCCGAAGGTTGATTCCGGGCTTGTGCGCATTGACTGCTACGCCCGCTCCGACGCTCCTGAGAACTCCAATGCCGCCGATGCCCCCGAGGCTCCGTGGGAGATTTCGCCGCAATTCCGCGCGCGCCTTTTCCCGCTTATCGACGCTGCTTTTGCGCAACGCCGCAAGACCCTCCGTGCGGCCCTATCGGGGATTTACGGATCTGGTGCCGCAGCCGAAGAAGCGCTTATGGCAGCGGGGATTGACCCCAAGCAGCGAGGAGAGAAGCTCGAAATTGCCGATTTCGTTCGCCTCGCTGAGGTCTCACGAGACCAGCGCTTTTAATAAAGGACAGGCAATCTTTCCCCATGCACCGTGATGACACCCCCAGTAGGGCCGAGATCGGCCGGCGCGAACCGCGCAGCCTGGCTTGGACTAAGTTCTGGCCTGACGACGACGGCTGGGTGTGCAACTGCATAGTTTTCCGAGGTGACCGCTTGCTGCTTCTGCTGCGTGAATACGAGGGCTTCCTCGGGGGCCAGTGGGATTTGCCCGGTGGCAAGCTCGACGCGGGGGAGGAGCCCGCGGAGGCCGCTGTGCGCGAACTGCGTGAAGAGGCCGGCCTGCGCGCAGCGGAGGTCAGTGAATTTGCCCACTATTCCAATCCGGACTTGGGCGGGGAGAATTTCCGCTTCCACACGGTGACCTTTCTAGTACGCGAGGCCGACGACACGCAGAATGTCCAGCTCAGCGGCGAGCATCCGGAGTTTAAATGGGTAACCCGAGAGCAGTTCGATGAGCTGCCGGTGGCCTGGTATGTCCGGCGTGTGCTTGGCAACGTCGAATGGGGCACAATAAATACTCATCATGGCGAATCTGATTAATTGCGAGAATATTTCTAAGTCCTTCGGGCTCAAGACTCTGCTCGACGGCGTCAGCCTCGGTGTTCAAGAGGGCGACCGCATCGGTGTTGTCGGTTTGAACGGTGGCGGCAAGTCCACACTGCTGAAGATTCTGGCAGGCGTGGAGCCAGCGGACTCCGGACGTATTTCGCGAGCCAACGACATGGCCATGGCGCATGTCACCCAGGGCGCCGAGCTCGACCCGAATTCCACCGTGTTTGAGTGCGTCATTGCACCGCTGGGACTCGCTGAACACGAGTGGGCGGGTAACGCTTCCATCCGCGAGGTCCTCGATGGCATCGGTATCAATGACCTCGGTATGGATACCAAGGTCGCCAATCTCTCCGGTGGTGAGCGCCGTCGCGTTAACCTGGCGGCCGCGCTGGTCCGAGATCTGGATCTGCTCATTCTCGATGAGCCAACGAACCACCTCGATATTGAGGGTGTGCAGTGGTTGGCCGATCATGTTCTTTCGCGCCGGGCAGCCCTGGTCGTCGTCACGCACGATCGTTGGTTCCTGGATACCGTTGCCACGAAGACGTGGGAAGTCCACGATGGCACCGTCGATTTTTACGATGGCGGTTACAACGACTGGACGTTCGCGCGTGCCGAGCGTGCGCGCCAAGCCGATGCCGCCGAGCAGCGTCGCCAGAACCTTGCGCGTAAGGAACTCGCGTGGTTGCGCCGGGGTGCGCCGGCCCGCACCTCGAAGCCTCGCTACCGCATCGAAGCAGCTGAGGCTCTCATCGCCGATGTCCCGGCGCCGCGTGATTCCGTGGAGTTGATGGCGTTTTCGCAGCGTCGACAGGGCAAGGTGGTCGTAGAGCTAGAGCATGCGTCCCTGGAAACGCCCGACGGTAGGGAATTGCTTAACGACGTCACGTGGCGTCTGGCCCCCGGCGAGCGCATTGGCCTGGTCGGTGTCAACGGCTCGGGTAAGACGACTTTGTTGCGCGCATTGGCGGGAGACTACCCCTTAAGCGATGGCAAGCGGATTGAGGGCAAGACGGTGCGTCTGGGTTGGCTGCGACAGGAGCTCGATGATCTGCCGCTGGATATGCGTGTGCTCGACGCTGTGGAGGACGTGGCGACCTACATTGACCTGGGCAAGAAGCAGATTAGCGCCTCGCAACTGGCGGAGCGACTGGGTTTTTCCCCGAAGCGGCAGCGCACCCCAATCGCAGACCTCTCCGGCGGTGAGCGTCGCCGCTTGCAACTCACACGCGTGTTGATGAGTGAGCCGAACTTCCTGCTGCTCGACGAGCCGACGAATGACCTGGATATTGACACGCTGCAGGAATTGGAAGACCTGCTGGACAATTGGCCGGGCACGCTGGTGGTCATCTCGCACGACCGCTACCTGATTGAGCGTATTGCGGACTCGACCTGGGCCCTTTTCGGCGATGGTGAGCTGACGAACCTGCCAGGTGGGATTGGTCAGTACCTCCAGCGCCGCGCACAGCTGGCTGACTCGGCCGCTAGTGGTGGTGCCTCTCAAGCAAATGCCGGTAGTCCGCAGACCCGTGGCGCAGCTTCAGAGGAGGATACCTCGAAGCTCTCGGCTGCGGAAGCTCATGCTGTCCAGAAGAAGATGAGTGCTCTGGAGCGGAAGATGGCGAAGCTCAGCCAGCAAGAAAGTGAACTGCATGCGCAGATGGCGGAAGCGAGTGCTGATGTAGCCAACTTGGACACACAAAAGCTGGCGGACCTCGATCGCCGTGCTGCGGAGGTGGTTGAGCAGAAGGCAGAGCTGGAGATGGAGTGGCTGGAGCTAGGGGAGCAGCTCGAGGGCTAGCATCTTACTTCAGCTACTAGCCGAACATTTTAGGTATGAGCCGGGTACTCGTGGTCAGCGTGCCCGGTTCTTTCAATTTGCACCGTGGCGTGTTCAATCCCGTGGACGTCGTGAAGCAGTGCCTGCGCGCGGTCGAGCAATGCGTGCTCGTCGCCGTTGGGGAGCGTGTCGCAGCGCACGAGATGGACAGATGCCAGTAGGTCGCTGCCGTTGAGGGACCAGACGTGGAGATCGTGGACATCGACCACTCCGTCCAAGTCAGACAGGTCAGCAGTGATTCTCTCAGTGTCGACGCCCTTCGGGGTGTACTCCAGCAACACGTGGAGACAGTCGCGCACCAGAACGGCGGCTCGGGGGACGATGAAGAGCGCAATCACGATAGAGACCACCGAGTCGATGGCAGTCCAGCCGGTGTATGCGATAGCGATAGCGGAGATAATGACGGCGACCGAACCAGCGGCGTCGACAAGCACGTGCAGATACGCGCCGCGGACGTTGACGCTTTCCTTGGCAGCGCCGGCGAGCAGAAACGCCGCAATCACATTGGTGAGCAGGCCGATGACTGCGATGATGAGCATCGACGTGGTTTGAATCTCAGATTGTTCTGGGGAGCCAAAACGCCGGATTGCGCCCCAGAGAATCACAGCGGCAATGATGAAAACTGTCAGACCGTTGATAAGAGCAGTCAGAACCTCAACACGACGGTACCCGTACGTCGCGCGGTGATTCGCACCGCGCTGGGCGATAGCCAAACCGGCAACTGCCATAAGCAGGCCCGCGGAGTCCGTCACCATATGGCCGGCATCTGCCAGCAACGCCAGCGAACCCGAAACCAAGCCACCGATGAGCTCGGCGAGAAATACGACAAGAGTCAGACCCGCAGCCACGAGCAGGCGACGGGCAGGAGTATTCGCGGGGTCAAAATGAGCGTGGTCATGACCGTGACCGTGTGAATGACCGTGTGAGTGACCGTGGCCGTGCGAGTGGCCAGAGTGTTCAGTCGTGTCCATAACCCCTAATGGTAACAGGGTTATTCAGCCTCCGGAAGATAGCTATCCGCCCACGCATAAATCAGGTCAGCAGCGCGCGCGGCGGACTTAGCGCGAGTGAGCAAGTGGTCCGCGCGATCCAAGCTCATCAGAGATTTTGGATAGCGAGATACCTGGAAAATCTTCTGGGCGCTATCGATACCAACAGTCTGGTCGGTCGGGGAATGCAGAATAAGCAGCGGCTTGCGCAGCTGGCTGAGATAAACCTCCGGGTTGTAGTCCGCCAACACTTCCAAGAACTCACGGGAGATGGGAATGCCACGACCTTCAATCTGCAGAACCTGCGTGCCGTGCTCATCGACCGTCGAAATGTCACCGGCGATGCGCACAATCGAGTGTGCCGGATCGAAGGGTGCACCGATTGTCGCAACCGCCTTGACCTTCGGCATATCGTGGCCGGCGTTCAGCGCCGCTGCACCACCGAGCGAGTGCCCAATCAGTAGCGCGGGGGCCTCAAATTCTGCCTCCATGAACTCGTAGGCGGCCTTAAGATCATCGATGTTGGTCTGGAACGTCGTCTCACCGAAATCACCAGTGGACTGCCCGAGGCCAGTGAAGTCGAACCGGAATGCCGCAATGCCCTTCTTCGCCAGCGCCTTACAGGTGCGTGACGCGCCGGGCACCATCCGATTACACGTGAAGCAATGACCAAATAGCGCCCACGCGCGTGGCTGACCGTCCGGCAAATCAATTGATGCAGCCAGAGTCTCGCCGGTCGATCCCGTAAATTTTAGGTGCTTTGTTGGCATAGGTTATATCCGCGTCTCAGTGTGTGCTCAATGTGTGTACGTTTTCGCTTTACGACGCCCATTGTGGTGGCGACCGTACGCAATATTAAGCCCGGGTGCCACAAATAAGTGAGGGATTGGGCGAAAAATTCGACCAATCCCTCAATCTCCTAGTGGCTGTGAGTTAACGCACCGGAACCCCTGGCCCCAGCGGAATGCCCGCGAGGTACCACACGACAAAGAATAGGAACCAGCCCACCATCATGCACAGCGAGTACGGGATGGCCAGCGACATCAGCGTGCCGACACCCGCAGGCTTGTAGTACTTCTGCAGGAAAGTCAGCGCCAGCGCGAAGTACGGAGACATCGGTGTAATGATGTTGGTCGGGGAGTCACCAATACGGAATAGCTGCTGGGAGACCTCTGGGGAGACGTTGACGTACATCAGCATCGGCACAACGACCGGCGCCATCAGAGCCCACTGTGCGGAGCCCGAGGTAATCAGCAGGTTGAGAACAGCCACCATCAGGACGAAGGCAGCAAAGAGCAACAGCGGCGGCAGATCCGCCTTGGTCAGGAATTCGGAGCCCTTGATAGCGGTCCACTGACCGATATTGGACCACTTGAAGTAGGCCGTGAACTGCGAGACGGCGAAGAAGAGCACCATCATTGTGGTCAGTGTACCCAGGCCACGTTCCATGAAGGCGGGCACGTCTGCAGAGGAGGTGATGGTTTTGGCACCGATGCCGTACGCAATGCCGACCACTGCGAAGAAGACGGCAATGGACACCACGACGTCGGTAAGCAGCACGGAATTCAAGATGCCGTCGCCTTCGCCGCGCAGAGGCGAACCCGGGATGAACAGGGCAGCGAACCAAAGCGCCAGGAAGATGACAGCGGCGATGTTGCCGTAGCGGAGGCCACGTCGTTCGGCATCGTTGAGGATTAGCTTGTCGCGGCCATTGCTGGAGCTGCTAGATGCGGTGTTCCGCTCCTCCTTCTTGGCGTTTTCCTCGGCAGCTTCCTCCGAAGCGCCCGGTTTGGTGAATTCCGCGGCATCGTGGTCAATGTGGTCGTCGTGGACGGTCTTCTCCACGTGCTTGGTAATAAACAGTTCAGTAACGGCGGTAATAATCAGAGCCAGCACAATGGACGAAGCCATGGTGAAGAAGTAGTTGGCCAGAGGTGAAACCACGTATTCCGGATCCACGAAGTGCGCCGCATGCGTGGAGATACCCGCCAGCAGTACATCGGTGATGTTGAGCACCAGCGACGAATTGAACCCGGCTGACGAGGCGGCAAAGGCGACCATCGCACCGACAATGGGGTTACGACCAACTGCGGCGAATGAGGCGGCACCCAGCGGAATGAGAATCACGTAGACGGCATCAGAAGCGATCGAACCAGTCACGCCGGCCAGTGCAACAATGAATGTCAGCAGGACAGGGGAGTGCACCTTGGAAATTGCCGCGCGGATTGCCGAGCCGATGTAACCGGAGTACTCCGCAATTGCGACACCGAGCATGCACACCAGAATCAGGCCAACTGGTGCGAAGTCCGTGAAGTTCGTTACCGCCTCAGAAACCATCTTTTGCAGGTACTCTGCGGTAGCAAGGCTTTCCACCTCGATGATGTCACCCGACGCGGGATCCTTGGCCTGCATACCCGCAGCCTCACCGAGCCACGAAGAAACGATGACTACACCGGCAAGAATCACGAATAGCCAAAATGGATTTGGCAGTGCGTTGCCGATACGTTCCAGTGTTGCTAGGAACCCCTTTGGCTTCGGTGGCGCTTTGTCCGGTTCCAACGTTTTTGACTGTCCCATATATATAAATCCCTCTGTGTTAGACGTTGGTAAAAGGTTAGGGGAAAGTAAGTTGCGTCACAACGTAAAAGGCCAGAGGCATATGTATGTCGGGTGCGAGCAGGCGCATAAGGGAAAGTTAAGGGAATAGCTAGGGAATAGCTGTAGTGCACCTTCTTCGACTAGAGTTAATCAGGTTATGGGCAAGAAGAAGTCGAAGAAAGAAAAGGTCAGCGCCAACAACGCGGTGGTGGCCACCAATCGTCGTGCCCGCCATGACTACAACATTCTGGACACCTACGAATGCGGTGTCGTTCTCGTGGGCACTGAGGTCAAGGCGCTGCGCGAGGGCAAAGCATCGCTTAACGACGCCTTCGCGACCATCGACGACGGCGAAGTGTGGCTCCGCGGGCTGCATATCCCGGAGTACTCCTACGGTTCGTGGACTAATCACTCACCGCGTCGCTCGCGCAAGCTGTTGTTGCACCGCAAGGAGATTGACACCCTGTGGGGCAAGGTCCGCGATGGCAACAACACGCTTGTACCCCTGAAGCTGTATTTCACCGACGGCCGCTTGAAGGTCGAGCTCGCACTCGCCCGCGGTAAGCAGGATTATGACAAGCGCCAGGACATCAAGCGCCGCACGGAGGAGCGCGAAGCTACTCGTGCGCTGGGCCGTCGTGTGAAGGGCATCAAGGGGTAGAAGAGGTCTTCATTAGAAGAAACCCTTTTTAGAAGGGGAACTCAGTCGCATCGACTGGGAGGATGAGTAGGCCAATGACGTTTTCGTGACGGTCAAAGGCAACTCGAGCCATCCATTCGCCAGCCTCATGTTTGAGGGTGGTGATGACGAGACTTGTGCCGAGAATCTTCGACAGGAGTTTCTGCGAGGTCGGTTCCTTAGTCCTGGTTCCCCCGAGGCTGGTGACTTGGGTGTCGTCGAAAGATTCGAACGCCCCAGTCTCGGCGAGAACATCTTCCCAGACAGAGTAGATAGTGGACCAGGGGAGATCCTTCCGGAGCTTTGGGGAAATCATGCTTACGGTTTCTGCTTCTTCGCCGTTGATGATGTGGCGAAGGAATTTTTCGCCGAGCTCGGCGATATGTGTAGTTTTTGTGGCAGTCATCAATTCTCCTGAAACGGGGTTTTGGACACTTCCGAACCGCTTGAATGCCGCTTGCCGGGAGATATTGAGTGCATTTCCAATCTCTGCCCATGAATGGCCCGCTGCGCGAGCCTGCGCCACGGCATCTTCAAGTTCTTGTTCGGCAATGTTCGTTGCTTGCAGTCGGTGACGGATTGTCGTCAATGGATCCATGACTGCAGTCAACCATTGGTTGACGCCAGTGTCAATCCGGGGTTGACATTCGGGTGGGGGGGCGGAGCCTTGCGGCGAAGCTTGTTGACTTTTCCCGTCGTAAAGCGTTATTCTTGAACATCCTTTGAGCGCAACGCACTTTCCCGTGCTCGAAGGCATTGTATGGGGCTGACATGGTTTCGACACCGTACAGTGAGCCAGGGGAAGCGTGCCGGTGCAGGCTAGAGACCACCGTTTAAGCGTCGTAGCAACTGATTAAGCGCCGAGAACACTCAGCGCGACTACGCTCTCGCTGCCTAATTAAGCGACTAGCGTGTCTGTCAGACCGGGCTTGCCCTTTGGTCCGGACCCTGGCATCGACTTAAAAGGGCTCGCCCGATGGGTGCGCCGTAAGGCTCATCGGGGATCTTCTTACTTGCGGCTGGGCCCGTCATTCGGACATGTTTGCCTGAGCCGAAGGGTCGAGTAGAGGCGATCGTGCGAACTGCGCACGGAGAAGCCCTGGCGAGTTGGCGGTGGACCCGAGTTCAATTCTCGGCAGCTCCACAGATTAAAATCCCCGGTCATTACGGCCGGGGATTTTGCTTTTTATATTTTTTATGTCGTGTAGTCGCTTTTCCCATCATGTTGCGACTGTTTTTGTTGGATTTGTCATTATTTTGACAGCATTCGACATGGCAAAGCAGGTAATGCGTGGAGAATTCGGGTTAGATATTCTTGCTGTTATTGCAATGGTTGCGACCCTTGCGGTGGGGGAGTATATCGCGGCATCGATTATTGCTCTAATGCTCACCGGCGGTGAGGCATTGGAAAACTACGCGGCCTACCGCGCAAAGCGGGATTTGCGCAGTCTTCTCGACCGCGCACCGCATATGGCGCGTCGTCTGCCGTCGCTGGATGCGACGCCGGATGATGCGGAGGAAATCCTCATTGAGGATGTCGCAAAAGGCGACTACCTGCTGGTACGCCCGTCGGAGGTCGTTCCGGTTGACGGAGTGACTTTTGATAAAACGTCGGTCGACGAGTCTTCGCTGACAGGTGAGGCAGGGGCTGTACATAAGAATGTCGGGGGCACGATTCTGTCAGGTTCCGTCAACGGAACACAGGCAGTTCGCATTCAAGCATCCAAGTCGGCAGCCGATTCTCAGTACCAGAAGATTATTGCGCTGGTGCGTCAGGCGGAGGATCAGCAGGCACCAATTGTGCGTGTGGCGGATCGCTACGCGGTGCCGTTTACAGTAGTTTCACTGCTCATCGCAGCTGTGGCATGGAGTGTCAGCGGCGACCCCGTGCGCTTCGCTGAGGTACTCGTTTTGGCGACCCCGTGCCCGTTGCTAATCGGTGCTCCGGTGGCATTTCTCGGTGGTATGAGTCGTGCATCCAATGCCGGCGTGATTGTTAAGGGCGGTGCCGTCCTAGAGAGCCTTGCTGCTGCTAAGTCAATCGCCTTCGATAAGACCGGCACGCTGACCTACGGCCGACCAACAGTCGCCGAGGTCCACACGGAAGGCATCGATCGTGACCAGGTGCTCGCTTACGCTGCGGCAGCCGAGCAGTTCTCCACGCACGTCCTGGCCGACAGTATTATTCAGGCCGCCGAAGGGCTGGAACTCCCAGTGGCCGAAGATGGTATGGAAGTAGATGCTGAAGGTGTGGAGGCCACGGTAGCTGGGGTGAAGGTGCGCGTCGGCACGCTGGACTTTATTCGTCGGGTAGCGCCGGAAGTCAGGGAAATTGCCTTCCGTCATGGGCAGACGGCGGCGTACGTCACCATCGACAATAAGTACGCCGGCGCGCTAATCCTGGATGACCAGCCACGCACAAATGCAGCGGAGCTAGTTAGTGCGCTCCAGCACCACGGCTTTGAACGGACTGTGGTGCTCACCGGTGACAATGCCAATACCGCGCATGCAATTGCAGGTCAGGTGGGTATTTCCGAATACCATGCTTCGCTGCTGCCGCAGGATAAGGTACGCCTGTTGAAGGAGATGGAGCCGCACCCGGTCATCATGGTGGGCGACGGAATCAATGATGCCCCGGTGCTCGCAGCTGCTGGCGTCGGTATTGCCATGGGCGCGCGCGGTGACACGGAAGCCTCCGAGGCCGCAGATGTGGTCATCACTCGCGACGATATCTCGCGAGTGGCACGAGCTATCGATATTGGACGCTGGACACTGACCGTAGCCAAGACAGCCATTTGGATTGGTATCGTGCTTTCCGTTGCGCTGATGCTTGTTGCGGCATTCGGCTACATCCCAGCAGTGGTCGGTGCACTACTGCAGGAGGTTATCGACCTAGCAACAATTCTCTACGCCCTCCGCGCGCTGAAGGGAAGAGAACGCATTAAGGTCACTGCAGAAGCGGACGTGGCGGAAGCGAAAGTGTAAAAACTGGAGCCCGCAGCGCAAGGGAAAGCAAAACCCTCGACCACACTTTTCAAAGCGGGGTCGAGGGTTTTACGCTCTATAACGCCTGAGCGACGTTGAGAAGTCTTAGAAAGTGCTCTTGTAGACGTTGGCGATGGTGGTGCCAGTAACTGCCGAGCCGTGGAAAGTCGGGTGGTTGGTCATGTTGTAGGAAGCAACATCGGTATCCAGGATTGCGGAGACCTGACGCTCACCGTCCGGACCACACATTGCGACGTCGATGTGGGTAACTTCCTTCATGTTGACGAAACCAATGCCGGATTCAGCGGCAGCGCGCTGCTGACGGTTCTGCAGAGCCATCTCAAAGTGGTGCATACCGGCAGCCGGAATGTGCGGTGCAAAACCTGCGGCGTTAACCGGGCAAGCGTAGTGAGTCGGGTCATTAGAGGTGAAAGCCGGGTAACCAATCAGCATGACGCGAGCAGTTGGGTTAGCGGCCTTGATCTTCTCCACAGCGGCCACAACGTTGGTGGTGTACAGGTCATCCTGAACCGGCATTGGCAGCACAGCGCCCTGCATCGCGTCATTGGCGCCAACGTAGATGGTTACTAGCTGGGTAGCCGGGCCGAGGGAGCCCTGAGCGATGGCGTTGTCAACCTGGCCCATCAGGGACTTCTGCGGCTGAGTCGGCATGAAAGCGGTAGTGCCGTTGCAGGAGTAGTCGTGCAGTTCAAGACCAGTCTCACGAGCAACGTGAGAGCCGATGTTCGAGACCGAAATCGGGCAGCCACCACGGCCCGGTACGGCTGGATCGGACTGACCCGGGTTAGCAGCGAAGGAATCGCCGAAGGCAACGTAGTTACCAGTAGGAAGAGCGTTGGCAACACCACCGGTCAGGAGGGAGGCTGCCAGCGCAGAAGCTGCAGCTGCCGAGGCTGCTGCACGGCGAACAACGTTGTTCTTCATAATTAAAAACCTCTTAGTTGAAAACCTATAGAAGGAAAAACTCGCGCTACACTCGCGATTTCTTCGCCACAGACCGTCCCTGGAAGAACCAAGTCCGACAGAACCAAGTCCGACAGAACCCTGAGCGGATACTTAGAGACGCGCCTTTATCACTTTGTTATACAACTAGGTTCTAAGTCCGATGTCAACCGGAATCAGCTAGTTATATGTATATTCGGCGCTTTCAATACCTCTTTTTGTCTCTTATCGCTGGTAGGTGGATTTATGAGGCGCTTCCGAACGTGGAATACAACGCAGCGATGACACCATCGGCTACCCCAGAACCATCTTTTAGCTCAATCTCATCTTCAGCAAAGGGCCCACGCTCATCCAGTTCCGCCTCTGTGGGGCGAGGTTGGATCAGTGTTAGGTGTGGACCTTCGCTGATAACACCACTGAAAAGACGTGCCTGGCGAGCCGCCTCACCATCCGCCTGTGCCCGCACCTCGTCCAGGGATGCACCCTCAAAGCTGTCCGCCTGCTCCGGAGCGATGACCATTATTTCCTGCGCTAACACGGCACCGACGACACCTGCCGGCCACGATGTCCGAGCGATAAAGTCCGCCAACTCAGGGCTACCGCCTTCAATTCCCTCGGGGAGGGGTTCCTGCGCAACGACAGTCAATGGGGCGCTGTCAATCAGCTCGTCGGCAAGCACGTCGGCAAGCGCGGCGGTGGGGACGAGGGCGAAGAGGCTCGGAGCGCGGTCCCAACCTTCGGTGTGGACGTATTCGACAGCTTCGCGCACGGCGCGATTGAGTGCCTGCTGGCTGAGATGAGTCTGAGTGCCGTTGTTTTCGCTCATGACGCTTGACGACGCCCCTTTCCTGGCAACGCTGTATTAACAGCATCCTTAGTCAAATGTTAGGAACTTTATTTAGAGTAGATGACAGATAAGCGTACGACCGACTTACCAGCTCGCTGGCAAGTCAAGCTCAACTCGAACAGGAGAGACGTTGTCTCTAAACCAGACTCGACCGAGACGATCGGCGGGTGGCCGACCGGGGTGGCTGGCAATTACCGTGTTGGTGATTGCCGCGCTGACCTTTGTTATTCCAATCGCCGTCAATTTTTATACGGACTTTCAGTGGTTCGGTGAAGTGGGGTATCGAGGGGTATTCGCCACCACGTGGCTCACTCGTATCGTCCTGTTTATCACTGTAGGCCTGATAACGGGCGCACTGACATTTCTATCTATGTGGCTGGCGTGGCGCTCGCGGCCCGTCGACCTCGGACTGACGGATCCACGCAGCCCGCAGGCAGTGTACCGACGGATGGCTGAATCCGGTTCGAAGTCGATGTTCACCACGCTGCCCGTTGTATTCGGCGTACTCGGTGGCCTTGTGGGGCAGGGTAATTGGCAGACGGTGCAGCTGTTCTTAAATCGGCAGTCCTTCGGTGAGACTGACCCGCAGTACGGCAAGGACTTGGGCTTCTATGCATTCCAGTTGCCGCTGTGGTCGTACATCATTTCGACGCTGGTTGTCCTGGTAGTTATTGCGTTCCTGCTGTCGCTGGTGACGCATTACTTCCTTGGTGGCATCCGCCCAGGTAACCCGACTACAGGGGAGAAGACCCGCGTTTCCAATGCGGCTCGTGCGCAGTTGGCGTGCTGGGCCGGTGTTTTCATGCTGCTCAAGGCTGTGTCTTACTGGCTGGACCGCTATGAGCTGCTGAATAACAAGCAGAAGACCTTCACCGGTGGTTCCTACACCGATATCAATGCGCTGCTGCCGGCGAAGATTACGCTGCTGGTCATCGCAATCGTCGTGGCCGCTGCATTCTTCGCGGCCATTTTCCTGCGCAATCTTTCGATCCCGGCGTTTGCCACCGTGCTGATGTTGGTTTCCGCAGGTCTGATTGGCGTGGCCTGGCCGATGGCAGTTGAGCAGTTCTCAGTTAACCCGAACCGCGCTTCCAAGGAACGCGAATACATTGCGCGCAATATTGAATCGACGCGCTACCACTACGGGCTTACTGACGACAAGGTGAAGGTTGAGCGCGACTGGGGTGTTCCGGCTGAAAAGGAAGGCGATAAGGAAGCCGCGAAGGAAGGTGCGGACTCGATTTCCCGCGATGCTGCGACGCTGGCCAATATCCGAATCCTGGATCCGGAAGTGCTGCCACGTACCTTCACGCAGCAGCGCCAGCTGAAGAACTTCTATGGTTTCTCCGATCCGCTTGCCATTGACCGCTACCAGATCGATGGTGCGTCCCGTGACTTCATCGTCGCTGCTCGTGAACTGAACCCGCAGACGCTGCAGGGTAACCAGACTGACTGGATTAACCGTCACACGGTCTACACCCACGGCAATGGTTTCGTTGCTGCGCCGGCTAATAAGGTCGACGAGGTTGCCTCCGAGTCCGGTTCCGCCCGCGGCGGTTACCCGCTGTATACCGTGGCTGACCTGTTCGAGTCCGAGGACCCGAACGGCATGAACCTGAACCTGAAGCAGCCGCGTATCTACTACGGCCCGGTTATCGCCAACAGCGATGCCGACTATGCGATTGTTGGCGGTAACGGTGACGGCAAGGACTATGAGTACGATGCCGACGGCCGTAACTTCACCTACGACGGTGAGGGCGGTGTTGGCGTAGGCGGGCTTGCCAGCCGCATGATTTTCGCCACCCGTTACCAGGAACTCAACATCCTGCTGTCCGACCGCATTGGGCCGGACTCCAAGATCATCTACAACCGCGATCCGCGTGACCGTGTTCAGAAGGTCGCCCCGTGGCTGACCACTGACACCAAGACCTATCCGGCTGTAGTCGATGGCCGTATGAAGTGGATCGTCGACGGCTACACCACGCTGGCCAAGATGCCGTACTCCCAGCGCATGAGCCTCCAGGAAACCACACAGGACTCCATTAACCCGGATGGCACTCCACGCCCGCTGCCGAACAGCGAGGTCAGCTACATCCGCAACTCGGTCAAGGCGACCGTCGATGCCTACGATGGCACCGTTGAGCTCTACGAGTTCGATGAGAAGGATCCGGTGCTCAAGGCCTGGGAGGGTGTCTTCCCGGATGTGGTGAAGCCAAAGTCGGAGATTTCCGAGGAGCTGCAGGAGCACCTGCGCTACCCGGAGGACTTGTTTAAGGTTCAGCGTGAGCTGATGGCCAAGTACCACGTCAGCGATCCGGGCGTGTTCTTCGCCAATGACTCCTTCTGGTCCGTCCCGTCCGATCCGACCGCGCCGGAAGAGCAGAACCTCTCCCAGCCGCCGTACTACGTTGTCGCTTCCGATCCGAAGACCGGAAAGCCGAGCTTCCAGCTGATTTCCGCCTTCCGCGGTCTGGAGCGCGAGTTCCTCGCCGCCCAGATGAGCGCTTCCTCCGATCCGGAGACGTACGGTCAAATCACCATCCGTGCCCTGCCGACCAACACCCAGACCATGGGTCCACGGCAGGCGCAGGACACGATGATGTCCGCAGATGAGGTCGCCCAGGACCGTACTCTGCTCGAGGGCACGAACGTGGTCACCAACGGTAACCTGCTGACGCTGCCGGTCGGCGATGGCGAGATTCTCTACGTCGAACCGGTCTACACCCAGCGCAAGGGCCAGGAGACCGCATTCCCGAAGCTGCTGCGTATTCTCGTCGCTTACCGCGGTCAGGTGGGCTATGGCGCCACGGTCACTGAGGCTCTGAGTCAGGTCGGTATCGATGCTTCCGCCGCGACCAAGGTCCGCGGTGAGGAAGAGACTGAGGAGCAGTCGGCGGATAAGGACAAGGATGCCGCCGACGCTGAGTCCGACGACGAGGCACCGAAGGAAGAGCGCAAGGTTGATGTCGCCGCGCGTGACGACGCCGCTCGCCGTATCTCCGACGCACTGCAAAAGCTTAACGACGCTCAGAAGAACGGTGACTACGCGGCACAGGGCCAGGCACTTGCCGAGCTCGACCGCGCTGCCGCTGACTACCAGAAGGCCAACGGCCAGTAAGACGTGCAACGAGTAGTTAACCGAGAATCATAGGTTTCTATGGTCCGAAGACTCCCTAGGTTGTAGCGAAATTGGCTATGACCTGGGGATTGGTCTTTGTTGGGAGCGTCGTGCTACAGTTACTTCTCGTTGGTCAGAGAGACCAGCGCCCGCTGTGAGTGCTTGTAAAAGCCAGGACAGTTGACGCGGGGTGGAGCAGCTCGGTAGCTCGCTGGGCTCATAACCCAGAGGTCGTAGGTTCGAATCCTACCCCCGCCACTAAGTTGGAACCCTCGGTTCGCGAAAGCGAATCGGGGGTTTCTTGCGTTTGAGCAACGCGATGGGGGAGAAGGTCGATGATATCGACCTCAAAGAAGTCGGCAACGCGATACAAGTCACTAAGTGACCAGGAAATTTCTCCCCGAATCTTACGTCCAGCTGTAGGGCCGGAAATTCCGAGTACTTCCCCGAGCTGTTTCTTGGTAGTTCGGTTAAGAAACATCAGTTCATTCACTTTGATTCCGACACATTCATCGGGTGAATATGCATGCTTGTTTGGCCGTGTTCGTGCATTAGCTTGATTCATGTCCATAACCCTAATGGATAAACGATAAACGCGCAATATGTGCGTTTGACGCATGATGTACTCTATGTCATTATTTAAGCATGGATGTGCATAATACGCATGATAATGCGCAAGAGATTTGGCTAACTGTTTCAGAGGCTGCAGAAAGGCTGCCTGCTGTTTCCATTCGCTCGGTGCAGGCATGGGCAAAAAGGGGGCGTTTCCCAAACGCAATTCGGCTTCCGTCCGGCCATTGGAGAATTCCGCTGGAGGACGTCCAGGCGATTGTTGATGGGAGTGCTCAGTGAAGCAGGAAAAGAAAAGCGCCCCCACCTTGGCAGAGGTAGGAGCGCCTAGAAAGACCGTAGTCTCACCAACAGGGCTTAATTCTACACAGACCTCAGGAGTCCGTCTAGGGCATTGGTGCAGCCTGTTGAATATCCACTCTGGGAAGGAGTGTGACCGGTAATGGGCTTTGCAGAAATGGGCGTGTGTGTCGAGCATGTGCACGTGCTCAAGCCAGCGTGCAAGTTCACTCTGGCAATGCTCGCTGACCGTGCTGATCCGTTCAATGACCCGGACAAGACTGAGCGGCGTACCGATGGGCGAGTGGTGTGCTGGCCGTCGGTACAGGATTTGGCGCGCAGAACAGGGCAATCTCGGTCAACGGTGCAACGACAGCTCAGGGAGTTGGAGCAGCTCGGCATCATCGAAATCCAGCGCCGCTGGGTTCGCAATGAACACGGCCAAGCGCGGCAGACGACGAGTCAATACATCATCAACCTGCCAGACATGCTAGCTGGGCATTTTCAGCGGGAGAAAGCGGGTAAGAGTGTCAAAATGACACCCTTACCTGAGAAAAACAAAACCGCAGGTCAGGCTAAGAGTGTCAAAATGACACTCAAACAAAGTAAGAGTGTCAAAAACGGCAAAAGTAAGAGTGTCAACAGTGACACCCCATATAACTACCAAGGGTTAACTACCATCCCCTCCCCTCCATCCCCTCCGGTCGACGCTGCGGCAGAGCCGAGGGAGCAGGGTTCGGCGGAGCCTCACTCGGGTGAGCCTGGCGGCTCATGAGTGCTCCCGACGCTCACGCCGGGGCGGTGGACGCGCCTGCCGGCGACGTCCACGGCGACAGCGGCAGAGAGTCCGACCGTCATCGTTCGGCGTTCAGCGGCCTTGAGGGCGCTCAAAACGCCGACGATGGGGTGGAGGCTGAAAAAATCTCTACAACCCCGGAGAATGCCCAAGATGGGCCATTAACAGCCATTTCTGAGTCGATGCCCGGGTATGAGAATCACAATGATGTGATTTCGGATGATTCCGCCCTAGTCGCTGATGTGTTGCCGGAGGAGATGCAGGCGGTCCCGTCTCGGGAGTATCCGCGCATCGCTGCGGCCATTCGTGACCGTTTGGACGCGGGGTGGAGTCGTGAGCAGATGCATCGCGTGTTGGCCTCCCGGGAGCTTCCCGATCATGTACGTCACCTGACTGCCCTGGTTATGGCACGTTTCCGAGATGACCTGCCAGTCGATAATCCACCCGTGTGGAATGTGTCAGTTCCCGACCAGAGGGGGCATCGACCGTGGTCGAAGCTGCTGGCATCGGGTCGTGTCGTCCAGGCGCGAGATCTCGATATGGGGCAGGTGGCAATCGACCATCATGCCGCCAAAGCGGCAGGTCTTGATTACGCACAAGGCAGCCGCTGGACATTTCTCGATGCCGTAGATGTGACCGGCTATCTGACCAGCTAAATCACTGTTTGGAAGACATGGGGGCGGAAGATGGATTTGAGAGTAACACCTGGTGAGGTCGAAGAGTTTCGACTCATTCGAGCGGTGCATGCTGCGCTCGCTGATGGGTTGTGCGCAACCGGTGATGCATCGCCGCATCTATGGGACGCGGCGGTCGCAGGAGAACCGAGGAAAGCGGTGGAACGGCGCTATGCGCAAGCAATAGCGATTTGCGAGCAATGTCCCGTTCGGCAGTTGTGCCACGGACTTGCGGAGGCACTGCCGGAAACGTCCGGGGTGTGGGGTGGCGAGGTCTACGAAGATCCCACCAAGCGCGCCTATCAATCGCGCAAGACCGTAGATGGAAAGCAGCGAAAGGCTCGTCTCCGTCTGAAAGTGCTGGTGAGACAGCGAGTTGCGTGCGACGTTACATGACGGCAATGAATGTGATGCACCCCACTAATTAGGGTGGCGCCTTAAAAGTATTTCCTTAAAAAAATTTAATTACATCGTCGTCATTCGACGACAAAACAAAAGTCCCCGGCTCGCAGACGAGATTGCAGTCACAACTGCGAGTCGGGGACGGAGGTGACCTGTGTAGAGCATTTCGCCTAACACGGTCAGCTCCATTCTGTCATGGATTGGGGAAAATAGATGAAATTTGGAATCCGTGTTGGCGGTCTAGCTGCAGGTATCGCTGCGGGGGCCTTGCTTGGTGCTCCGCTAGCTATGGCCGCACCTACCGCTGATGAGGCACCGGTGCAGCCGGGTACGGCTACGGCTGCGCCAGCAGCGCCGAAGTCGGGAACTGATGATACGGCTGCAGAACCGTCTTCGCAGCCGGGTACGGAGACAGAGACTCCGGTTGAGCAGTCTCAGCCGGGTACCGCTACTGAAGCTCCGGACAGCGAATCGGAAGACGCAGAGACTACCGCTAACGAGCCACAGGCTCAGCCGGGGACGGAGACTCCAACCGCAGAGGAAGAGTCGCAGGGCTCAGCAACAGAAGCCGAGGATGAGGAACAGTCTCAGCCGGGTACCGTAACCGAGTCTGCTGCCCAGCAGGAGGCTCCGGTTGAGCAGTCTCAGCCGGGTACCGCTACTGAGGTTTCGGACAGTGAACCGGAGGACGCGGCGGCGACTACCGATGAGCCAGCTGAGGCCACGCCTCCGGCTGCCCCGACCGCCACCGCGCAGGAAAGTAATGAGACACCGTCTGTGCCGGCGTCGACCGACTCCACTCCGGTCGAGCAGCCTACGGTGGAGCAGGCTAATACCGACTCTTCGCAGGAGGAGACTCCGGCGACCGTTCCGGCCACGGAGAATGAACAGCCGGAAGAGCCTTCTGCTACTGCGCAGCAAAACTCTGGCGTGCAGGAAGCTCCAGCTGACAACCCGGCACCACAGGCGACTAATGAGAAGGTACGCAAGGCCGATACGCTGACCGGCAAGCTCACGGTTGACGCACCTGAGCACAAGAGTGAATTCGATGCCACTGTCGATCGACAGTGGAACCTCCAGAAGGCATCGCTGACAGCCAAGGACAACACCATCACTGTGGATATTCCTGCGGGGCATGCTGCGGTGAATACGCCGAAGGCATCGGTAGAGGTGTCCACGAGCGGCAATATCGCAGAGACTGGGCAGCAGGCTGTCGCTAAGCACGTCGAGCGTGGCCAGGCGGCAATCGATAAGGTAACGCCGCAGCCGGTTAAGGACGCACAGGCTGCAGTGGCGAAGGCGCAGCAGCAGGTCAACGAGACCGTTACGCAGGTGCGCGAAGAAGCCTTTGATGCGGCAGCTGAACAGGCTCCCGCATCTGCACAGGTAACCGTTGAGGACACGACGGTTACTGGCTCCTATGACGCAGACACCTCGGACTCGCCAGAGGTGTAATGGAGATGGGGAGCCAGAGTTGGTTTGACCAGGCCGCAGCTCGGCGGCAGGAACGCGAAGCAAAAGAGGAGGCGGCCGACACCGTCGATTCTGCAAACGACGTCGATGCAGAAGCAACGTCTTTGCATTCTGTGCAGTCCGAATCTTCGGCGCAATCCCGCGCTCTGCCTCCCACTCCACAGAAGCCAGACCTGCGCACCCGATTGCTAGCCAAGTCAACAACGGGCGCAGCGACCGCTGGAAGGAAAAATACGTCAGCGTCATCGAAAACTATGGTGACGTTGATGATCTGCGCGGTCATGCTCGGAATCGGACTGGTCGGAACAGCAACCGCACTGGTGTTGATGACCAAGGATGATGAGCCAGCGCCGGTGGCGGTGCCGGTGAAGACACCAGCAGCACCACCAGCACCGGTCGGTTACGCCGGTCAGTGTGAGGACGCATCCGGCAAGACCCCCATTGTTGGTGGCACGAAGGATCTTCGTAGCGCGGTCGTCGCGTTTGAGAAGGCGTATTACGGCCAGGATACGGACGCACTGATGGAGACGGTGGCGCAGGATTCAGGGCTTGCAGAAACAGATTGGGAGACCGTGCTGCCCGAGGCAGCGCCCGAGGGCACGACATGGTGCGTGACTATTCAACCGGCAAAGCCGCAGGCCAAGTCAGTTGACATTGATCTCACTGTGACCGATCCCAATGGCGAAGAAACTATGTACCGCCAGCGAGTATCCGGCAAAACTGTGCCGGGAACACAGCAGTGGCGACTGACCAAAATTGAGTCCCGGTAGAAAACGGGGCGCTAGTAGAAAAGGCCTACATTGCTATGAAACGACGCATTCCACCGATTGTCGCAGGACTTTCGGCGACAGTGCTGGTCACCACGGCTCTGCCTCCAGTAGCGCTGGCAGACCCGGAGGTAACCGTCTCGAAAAACAACGTCGCGCAAGCGGACAAGTGCCCCGCTATGCAGCTAGTCATTATTAATTCCAGCTTCGACTCGGTCGGCGATGAGAACACCGATACCGGCTTTTTCTCCGACGTATCCAACAAGGTTATGGATGCCAATGGTGGCAAGGTTGAAGACCCGTCGGCAGGGTTCGCTGATTCGGAATCGTCTGCGACGGAACCGACAACTGACGACTCCTCCGACAGCTTGTGGGGAAACCCGGAGGACTCCTCCGCATCTTCGGACAGTGCTGCTGACTCGTCGAGCGATGACTTATGGGGCGACCCGTCGTCTGAGACCGCGTCACAAACCAGTGACGCCTCAGATGAGGCATCGAGTGAATCCAGCTCGTCCGCCGAGTTGGACAACGAACCGGAGAGCACCGGCGAGTCGGACTCGGAGACTTCCACGCAGTCGGAAGAATCCAGCGATAGCAGTGAGTCGTCGTCTGAGTCGTCGGCCAGCTCCAGCAGCACAATGGAGAGCGTCGCCGATAATCCTCAAAAGGTCGGACGCATTTACATTAACTTCGACGAGCAGGGTGAGGGATACATCCCTGGTGTCAACGGAGAAGACAAGAAGGAATACTCCGAGGCCGTTAGCGCTGCCGTCGATAAGGTCAACGAGACTCTCGGGGAGATTCAGTCTTCGTGCCCGGATACGCGAGTGATGTTGCTCGGGTATTCCGAGGGCGCGCAGGTTGCCAATGTGGTCTCTAAGCAGATTGGCTCTGGCCAGTCGAATTTCCCATCGGACAAGGTTTCCGGCGTAGCACTTTTTTCTGACCCGTCACGTGGGGAAAGTCAGCCAATGGTTGGCAACGGAGCGCAAGCTCCGGCGGCAGCTCCTGAGACGTCGGGAGAAAACACCACCAAGCTTGCTGACACGCTGACGACCAATGACACGAATGTAGCGCCAGAGGGCGCGGGTGTGGCTACCTTAACTGACGCGGCTGGTGGACAGGGTGCCACCGGTGAAAGCACCGATAGTGCAACTGGTACGGCCTCCGGTTCATTGACTGGCGGTTTCGGGGCGCTTTCTGACCGTGTGATGAGCTTTTGCATTGAGGGCGACTCCACGTGCGCTATTCCGGAGGGGTCACCGCTGCGCAAGATTATCGCCTCTGGCGCGCAGTCTATTGACCTCAATGATCCTCAGAAGTCGCTGATGGCTATTGCGGACACGCTGGGGCCAGCAGTTGTTCTGGGTGGCGTGGAATCGTTGGCCGATGACCTGAGCTTCGGTCCACAAGGATTCCAGTTAGCTCGTGCCGAAAACACCGACGACACGATGATTGCCAAGATTGCTGATGAGGCTGACCGCCCGCATGACATCGGTGAGATGGGTCAGCGCTTGATTCAGTCCGGTTTGAAGCTCGGTGGTATGGGGCTGGCAGCGGGAATTACCTTTGCCAAGGATGTCGTCACTCCGGCGAACTTGGCACAAATCGCTGCTGCTGGAGCCGCCGACCCGTTCGCCGCCATTCCGGTGGTCGCCACCAAACTGGCATCGGCAGCACTGAATATCGTCACTCCGGCCACCGCAACTGGCGTTGCGCTGCGTGTCTTTGACGAGATTAAGGCCGCAGGCCTGGGAGATGAGCAGATTGCCGATGTCGCTACCCAGGCTGCGACCTGGAAGTCGATGGGAGCAGGTGCGTACCAGACGACCCCGGTGACAGAGGACGGTCGCTCGGCTACCGATCTGACCGCCGACTGGGCACGCGCCGCAGTCGGCGATGCATCGGGCACGTCGATGCCGACGTTGTCGGAGGCTGTTTCTGGCATTGGAGAGACCGCTGGCGCATTGACGGGCTTGGCTGGCGGAACCGGTGGCATTCCGGCATTCGATCCGGGCGCTATCGGTAACGCACTGCAGCTGATTGGGGGTTAATCCATATGGGTGCCGTCGCGATTACTTCAGGTGCAGATGACTTCCGTCAAGTTTTTCTCAGAGAGGATTCCATGCTGCCCATTGACGTACAGGTCTCGGGCGATGACAACGGAGATCAGCCAGCTCCTGCTGTATGGCTCGTCGGCGCACACGGGGGAGCTGGAGTCAGTACCCTCTCTCACATTTTGGCCCCTATGGGCGATGCTGGCCAGGCCTGGCCAGCGGGGGTGGAAAACCCCTACTGCGTGCTGGTGTGCCGGTCGACGAAGGTCGGTTTGGAGCGCGCACACCAGGCCGCACTGCAGGCACGTGCGGGACAGGCCGGCGACGTGATGCTGCTCGGCATTGCGATTGTCGCCGATGCGCCAGGGAAGATGCCCAAGGCGCTTGCTCGCAAAATCGGTGTGATTGAACAGCACTTCCGGATCTGGCGGATTCCCTACCTCGATGCTATTCGCGTGACAGATATGGACGAGTTGGCCGTGTGGGAACCGGGCTATGAGATGCCGGAACGAAAGAAACGCTCGCGCCGAAAGACACCACCGATTACTGATGTGCCTGCCGTAGAAGTCATTACCGTTGCCGAAGCTATTTTCGATTCGGCACTTGAGGCACACGAGCTGGCTGAATCAGCCACGTAAGACATAAGGAGTTTTCACCATGACCATGATTGACCACGTTGGGGCACTCTACGACGCCTCCACAGTGCTGCTGGCACAGATGCCAGGGCAAAACCTAAGCCCGCAGGCCCCGGGCGATTTCGGCGCAAAGTTCGATAGAGGATTGAATTTCGCCCAGTACATCGGCATTGGCGTCGCCATCATCGGTGTCATCGTCGCTGGCGCCTCAATGGCACTGTCGCGCCGCGAAGGAACCAGTGAGGAAGCCACGGGTATGGCACTGCGTATTGGCATCGGTGCCACCTTGATCGGCGGTGCCTCCAGTCTGATTGCTGCGTTCCTGTAGCCGAATGCAGGTACTGGCAGCTGGGCCTCCGACCTCACCGTGGGATCTGCCCGCAGAAATCAAAAGTGAAGTGTGGCGCTGGCTGCAAATGACTCTCTACGTCACGTTGGCTGGTGCTGTGGTGGCGGTCATTATTTTCGGCGCGATGCTCGCCCTTGACCGCAACCGTGGCGAACCTGTCAGTGCAACGTCGCCGACTGTGCGTGCGTTTCGGATTGCACTCGGCGTGATGGTGATGACTTCCGCGTTAACGCTGGCGCAGTGGTTTACCTAATGCCACTCATGCTATTTACCCCAGGTCGGCTGGGCTGACCTGGGGTTTTCTTTACAAATTCATCGAACGATGACGAACTGGATTTTTCTCTCAAACCGATAAGGAAGGTACCGCCATGAAAAAGATGACGTCTCTACTGCTTGCTGCTACTGCTGCTGCAGGCGCTCTGGTTGGCTGCTCCAATGACGAGGAGGCTACTGCCGGGCATGAGCAATGGGATACCACTGTGGCTCCGAAGAATGTGAGCTGGTCAGATGCTCAAACCCGTGGGATTAAAGTGCCGTCATCCAAGGATGACGGGCCAAAGAACTCTGACCCGGTGCCGCACGGTTGGGCACCGTCTCCGCAGGGTGCGGTGATGGCCGCAATCAATGGGCAGGTTTACATGTCCACCGCAGGTGAAGAGGTCTGGCCGGAGGTTTCTAAATGGATGCTGGCACCAGGGCAAGGCCGCGATCAGTGGGCGCAGGCCCGATCGCTGATGGATATTGACGGCGATGTGAAGAATCCGCCACAGTTCAAGGGCTTTAAGTTCTCCGAGTTTTCCGAAAGCAAAGCCGTGGTCGTGATTGCAGCGGAGTACCCGCAGTACGGGCTAATGGGTTATCCGGTGCAGCTCGATCGCTCCAGCGGTGACTGGAGGATAGTTGTCCCGCCGCAGGGGCAGGAGCCGGATTTGGTCGAGATCAGTGACTCACAGTTCGAGAACTTCACTAAGTTCGAGGGGTAATCAGCAGTGAGTAAATCGACGAAAACACTCGCCGTCCTAGTCAGTATCACGATTGCGCTCGTGGCGATCGTTGTCGGCGGCTACATGGCTTTAACAGGAACAAACGATACGCAGTCTGCTGAGTCGTCGACATCACCGTCGTCGAAGGAAAAATCTACTAGGAATCCCAACGACAAACAGTTTCCTGATGGCAATACCCCGGGTGCAAGTGTGGATGGCAATCAGCGCAGCTGGCCCGATGTGCTCGATGGTGACATTGACGCACAGTTTGCCACTCCTGGCCAGTACGCCACGGAGCCGGTGTCGTCCCGTCGAGTATTTACGCCACGAAATCCGTTGGGTGATTTGCCTGCCTCCTCCGCGTTGGTAGATCAGCCGGATGCGTGTGAAAACACCGACTTGGCGGGTAAAACCCAGCTTCAATACGTCAAGGCTCGGTTCCTTGCCGTCAATACTGAGGCTGGCCCATCACGGATGGAGCGCGCGGTTCCACGCGGCTACGCCCATTCGCCGCAAGGTGCGGTGATGGCGGCAATCAACCAGTTGGGCTACGGCCTGCCTGCCCAGGGCGATGAGGTGGGAGAAGAAATCGATAAGGCACTGTGGGCAGATTCTGCGCAGGTCGCCCAGGAGCGCGCGGACAAAAATCTTGACACTGAAGGGCCGTCTCGATTGGCTCGGGCCTCCACGATGCCCGGGGCGACTGGCTACAAAATCATCAGTTGTGGAGGCGACCTCATGGTTGTCGACGTAGTCTACGGCGAGCCGACACCGGGACGACCGGAGACAGCCATGGCGGCGAGGATGTCGCTGCACTGGACGAACAATGACTGGGTGGTGGATTTGTCGGGTTCGAACGACGCTGCCATTTCTCGTCCGGCCCCAGAGTCGCTTGACGGGTACACATTGGTGGATTACCAGTGATGAGCTTGCGCAAATTTGGTGAAGTGCTTCTCGTTGTGGCGTTGGTGTTGCTCGCAGGAGCGGGTAATGCGGCTGCTGCTGATGATGAGGAATCAACTGGAGACAAGGCCTATCGGGAATGTATCTCACGTTCCTACGACGAGGCAGCTACCCGACAGCTGGTTAAAGACGGCACGGTTGATCTTGAAAAGTACGTTGAGGATGGCCAGAAGTTCAATGCTCAGGCTAACCCTGAGGTCATCGAGAAAATCAAAAAAGACCACCCCGAGGAGTACCGGCGGCTGGCTGAACACTATGAAAAGGATCAGTCGCTGGGGTCTAAAGGCGGGCGTACAGTCAACTCAGCAGCCTGCAACATAAAGAAGCCGCTGGATACGGCGGTGAAAGCAGCCGGCGAGTATTGGGAAGATCCCGTCGGCAAATTCGTGCAGGCGCTCATTGAGGGCAACGCTGAAGTGCTTCAGCTGACGATGACGTTTTGGTTCGATTTTTCGACTGCCCAGACACGCAACGTTGACGCCAACATTCAAGGCGTGAAGAACATCGTGGCAGGGCTTGCAGCCATGGCACTGATTTGCTCTTTCATCATCGGAGGCTATCGGATTGCCGCCTCACGCCGAATGGGATTGCAAGACGGCGTAGAAGAAACCGCTGGCGTGGTGGTCAAGTACATCGTTTTTAGCTTTGGTGTTGTTGCTGCGGTTCCTGGCGCATTGATTGCCACGGATGTTCTCGCCAACAAGATTATGGAGAACTTCGGTGTCACCGACCCGAACCAAGTCGTTGATTTGGCTGCGTTAGATGAGTCCATGGGCGGACCAGTGATATTGATGATCCTCGCCATTGTCTCACTGCTCGGTGGCCTCATGCAGATTCTTGCGCTGGTGGTTCGAACACTGATTTTACCGATTGTTGTGGGGCTGACTCCACTGGCAGCAGCGTCGAGTTTCAGTGAAACAGGACGCAATATGTTGAACAATCTCGTTGCCTACATGATTGCAGCAGTGGCCTATAAGCCGCTGGCTGCGCTGCTGTATGCAGTGGTGATGTGGAACGCTAGCCAGCCTGCAGAGGGGGACGTGCTCACAGCCGCAGTCAACGTGTTGATGATTGCGTTGGCAGGTTTCTGTGCGCCAGCCCTGGTGCGGGTGATTGCGCCGATGACAGCGCAAGCTGGTGGCGGTGGGGCAGCACCACTGGCTCAGGCAGCCGGGGCAGGGGTGGCTGGCGCGCTCGGAGCCGGAGCAATGGTGGCTAGTGGCGGCTCGTCGGTGCTCGCAGCCTCAGCAGCCAAGGGAGCTGCGGGCGCAAGTGGAGCAGGCGGATCTCCAGCACCCAGTGCAGCCGGAGCACCGGTCAGCTCCACGGGGCGAGCACCCAAGGCCGGTTCATCGGGAGGCAGTGGCGCGGCACCTGCCCGTGACACGACTCCCAGTGGTTCGACGGGAAGTTCGCGAGCAAGCAGCGTTGCCAGCGGTGGTAGCCGAAGTGCACCGACGGCTGCTGGAGGCAGCGCTTCTCCTGCCGGAAGTGGGCAAGCGAGTACTGGTGGCGGGCAGCCTACTGCTGCAGCAGCGACGTCGTCCGGGCAGCCAGGTACGGCGGCTCGGACCCAAACCAATCGTGGATTTGGGCAGCGAATGGGCGCATTTGCGGCAGGGACGAGCCGAGCAGCAACGCGTGCGGCAACCGTCACGGAGCGTATCGGCGCAGCAGGCCTGTCTGGCACAGCCTCGGCGATGAAAGTCGGTGCGGCCGCCGCCCGAGGGGCGGCGCAGGGCGCAAGCCATACACAGCGCGTATTGGATGACTCCATTGGAGTCAGCGGATTTGCAGGCGGGAGACATCAGTAGTCATGGATGAGCCAATTCAGTATTCACTGGGGCAACCGCCCCAGCGCACCGGCCTTGGCGGTTTTTCCCTCAAGGCAACCATCGTGGTGGCCGTGGGGTTCTTCGGATTCTTGCTGCTGCAGCTGTTAGGGCTAGGAAAACTTGGGTTTACGGTCGTCCTGCCGTTAACTGCGGTTATTGCAGTACTGATTTCAGTGCGGTGGTCGTCGCGAACAGTGGCCGAGATGGGGCAGATTCTTCGTGATGATTCGCGCCGGCGGCATAGGGGAGAGGACACCTACATCGCTGGTGGACTTTCTCGGGTGCCGGGTGGCCATTACCGACTTCCCGGCATGTTAGCGCGGACGGAATCGATGACCGGTGTGGATTCTGATGGCCGAGCGTTTGTCACAGTGCTCGATCGACCACGCCGGGAAGCAACCGTCTTTCTGGACTGTCAGCTGACAGGTCAAACCGCGATGACACAAGGTGAGCGTAATGCGATGACGGCAGAGTGGTCACGATGGCTGGCCATGCTGAGCTTGTCTGGTGACGTGGTCTCGGCGGCAGTGGTGGTGTCGACCCGCCCGGGAACCGGACAGCTGGTGGATAAGGAAGTCTCCTCGATTGTTGTGGACTCGGCAGCACCGATTGCACGTCGTGTCATGGCAGAGGCCGCAGATTACCTGGGCATTCACGTTCCGGAAGTCGAGTCGCATATTGCTATCACGGTCAAGTTTGACGGTGAAGTCATCGAGGACGAAACATTTATCGGCCAGTTGTCGACGCGTCTGCCGGGCTGGTACACCTCGCTGGGCTGGGCAGGAATTATCGCCGAGCCGATGGACGAGGACACACTAGTGTCGAGGATTCACAGCTTTTACGACCCATCGGCGGAGTACCCCTTTGAGTCACTACGCGTCTCCGGGCAGCCCCACGGTATGAACTGGGACGATGCTGGCCCCTCGGTGGCGAAAACGCTCAAGGATCAGTACATCCATGACGGCTGGCATTCAGTGACATGGGAAATGAGAGAAGCGCCCCGATCAACATTTGAAGACATGTTGCTCACCGGCCTGATAGCACCGCACGCGCGAGTTGACCGTAAACGTGTGTGCCTGGTCTACCGGCCCTTTGAAGCCGGTGCCGGTGCCTCGCGAGTGGAGCAAGAGCACCGCGACGCGATGGTAGCGGCGAACTCATCGAAGAAAATCACCAGCGCGAAAGCGGAAATGCGCTTGGAGCACACAGAGGCGGCACGACGCGCGCAAGCACGAGGTGCCCAGCTTGGCCGCTACTCCCTGTTTGTCACGGCCACGACCGACCGACAGGAAATGCTGCCGCGTATGCGCCATGACATCGAGCAACTGGGTGCAGGCGCGTCGATTCGATTGGCCTCGATGGATCGGCAGCAGGATACCGGTTTTGCCATTACCTGCGGTGCCGGACAGGTGCCGTGGAACAAGGAAACGACCTCGCAAATGGCTGCCGCGTAGGCGAGCCACACAACGAAACGAAGAAGGAACTGACAGCCATGTGGTGGCAAAGAAAGAAAAGCGAGTCGGGAATCATCCCGACAGCAATGCGAGGTACTCGCATGTTAGAAAGTATCGACGCGGCGGGGTTCTCGTTTGCGGCGATTATCGACCGTAGCCGGGCACAGGCCTCTATGGGGTTGGTTTTTGACGAGCCGATGTTTGATACGCGGCTGTTAGTTGACGTTGAGCGCGGGCTTGGCGACGTTGACGGTTTGGTAGCGACGACGGCAGTGATGAGTGGTGGGGCATCTCCTGCACCTGCGCGTTTGTGGGCTACCTTTCGCGCGCGGTCTAAGTCTCAGCGTCGTGACGATGATGAGTTTGTTGCTGACTTGGCTCGCCGGTCAACTCAGCTGTTTAACGCTGCTGCCGATGCCGATTTGGCAGCGGCTCCTTTGACCAGCAACCAGGTGATGGAGCTGGCAGCCTATTCGTGGTCAGATGTGCAAACACCTGCGTGGCCACCGGTAGCGAAAAAGGTGGAAGAAACACCTGATTCGGTCGTTATTGATGGCGTGGCGCATGTGGGTTTTGCTGTTGACATTGATGTGCCGGATGTGGAGACGCAGGTTGTGGAAGCGACCAGCGCGATTCAGGTTGGGCCACGGGTGGCACTTGCGCGCCAGTTTCGTCCGGGTCTCGATGGGCAGGGCAGTGGCCGACGTGTTGGGGTTTTGACGATCTCGGCAGAGGATTCGCCCGAGGCAGTTGCCGATGTCGCCGGGGTGATTATTGACGCACTTGATCCTCACGTGCAGTTGCGTGTGCATCGTCTGCGGGGTCGTACGGGGATTGCTGTCGCCACGATGTGTGGTGGCGGAGTGTTGGGCTGGCAGCATCTTGATGTTGTCAAGGAGGTGGCGTAGATGGCGCAGACAACGATGAGTGATATTGACTGGCAGCACTTCCATGAGGCGGTGGAAGCCGGTGAGAAGCATGCGCCGCCGGCGTTGTCTCGACGTGGTCGGGAATACCGCAAGTGGCAAAAGACGCGGCGGCGTCGCGACGCGCATTTCGAACAAATACGTAAAGCTTCCCGGGGTAGTGCGCCTGTTCATTTCGAGGAAGCCTACGGCAGCCCGCGTGCCAACGGGTTTGTTGGGCATAGCGCTGGTACTGCTCGGGTGATTTCTGGACCGCAAGAATGGCAGACCACCACTAATTTGGGTGCGGGTTTTAATCCGAATGTCGTCGGTGCCCCGTCGCCGGTGATTGGTACGCCTCTTGGTCGTCATGTCACCACCCAGGCCGAGGTTGCTTGCGATCCGCTGGCGTGGTTTCGTGAGGGGATTATCGCTAACCCGTCGTGTTTCGTGCTGTCGCTGCCGGGTTTGGGTAAGTCCACGCTGATTCGCAAAATGTTGATGGGCGATGTTGCCCAAGGTCATATCCCTATCTGTGCAGGTGATATTAAAGGCGAGTATCGCGGGTTCGTTCACCAGGTCGGCGGCCAGGTCATCACGATTGGGCACGGCCTTGGCCATATGAATCCGCTGGATGTCGGTGCTCTCGGGCGCGTTATCCCACAGCTGGAGGCAGCCCGTGAACAACTTCAGGAGCAAGGCCAGGAAGAGCTTATCGAGCGTGCCAAAGAGCAGGTGCATGGTCGCCAGGTCACGATGGTCGCCACACTTGTGGGCTTGGGACGCGGTGAGAAAATTGCTGACTTTGAATCGATGTTGATTTCGGTTGCTCTGCGTGAGATTTATGAGCAGGAGGATATCGACTGGGCAAACCCGCCAGAGCTGAAAGACCTCATTTCGCACCTGGAAGCAGGATCGGAACTGCTGTTGCAAAAGGGCAGGGCGCGGTCGAAAGATGAGTGGAATCAGCGCATCGACTCGTTGATCTTGTCGTTGAATTCGTTGCTCGATGGTGCGACGGGGCAGATTTTTTCTGGCCAGACGACTACCCCGATTGATGTGGACTCCACAGCGGTATGCATTGATGTCTCTGCTATCGACCGTGGTGATGGTGCCATGAAAGCTGCGGTGATGATGGCCTGCTGGTCGTCAGCATTCGGCGCGATCGAGGCCGCGCACATGCTCGCGGATGCAGGCCTGGGGCCACAGAAGTATTTCTCGGTCACGCTCGATGAGATGTGGCAGGTGTTGTCGTCGGCTCCGGGCATGGTCGCACAAGTTGATGGATTGACCCGACTTAACCGCACTGACGCGACGGTACTGAACATGATTACCCATACGTTTAAGGACCTCGAAGCGTTGCCGACTGAAGAAGATCGCAAGACCGCGATGGGCTTTATCGAACGTGCTGGCATGGTCATTTGCGGCGGTCTGCCGAATAGCGAGTTGGATATTTTATCCTCTCGCCTGCAGTTCTCTCCGGCGGAGGCGCAGATGATTACCTCGTGGTCGAAAGGCGCGCCACCAAAGCGGTCACGCACACGCGGTTCACGTGCCACCCCGCCAGGCCGTGGCCGGTTCATGATCAAGCCGTCGAAAGACGGCTCTCCGGGAATTCCAGTGCAGACGATTCTTTTCCCAGCTGAGCGCGAGCTGCGCTTGCACGACACCAACGTTCGTTTCGATGAGTTCTTCCAGGCAGGTGATTTGGCATGAGTCGAGGCTGGGTATATCCCGAGCAAGTCAAGCGGAAGGTTATCGACGAGTTCGACCGGACGTGGCGTACTTATCCGTCTCCGTCAGCGGCAGCCAGCGCGGTTGGTAAGAATCACGGCGTATCTAAGACGACCGTGTATTCCTGGGTCGCTGATGCTGGCCGGTGGCCAGTGACTCGCGCTTCCCGAGTGCTTGATTTAGAGGCGGAGAATGCGCGGTTGCGTGATGAGGTTGCCTATCTCTACGAGCAATTGCGGAGCAGGGAGGTATAGATCCATGCGCCGAACGATAGCGTTTATTATTGCGCTGATTGTCTTCATCGTCGTGTTTGTCACCGTGTTGGGAGACGATGATGCTGACGAAAAGTGCAGTCCGCAGAGTGGAGATGGAACGTCGTCGGCAGACGGCGGTGTTCCGGACGGAGCGTATTCGCTGCCGGAGAAAAATGCGCTCGATCACATCACGTCGGGATGGCGTACGCCGGAGCGCCCGTCACACGCTGGGCTGGACATTGCCCAAGGCCACGGCACTCCGTTGTATGCCTACGCTGATGGGGTTGTGGCCAAAGCTGGTTTCGCTACCGGGTTTGGTGATTGGGTCGTCATTGACCATCAGATTGACGGCAAGTTGTATTCGACGGTCTATGGGCATGTGTTTGAAGAAGATATTCATGTCAAGGTCGGTGACAAAGTTAAAGCTGGCCAGCATATCGCTGATGAGGGCTACAACGGTGGGGTATCACCTCCTGGCCCGCAGGGGTCTCACCTGCATTTTGAGGTGTGGGAAGGTGGCCGCGACGGTGGCCACGACATTGATCCGATGCCGTGGCTGAAAAAGGCCGTCGAGCCGGGGTCAGCGGGAAAATCTACCTCGACGGACGGAGCTGATGTGTTCGTCGTCGGTGACTCTTTGAGTGTCGGTGCGAAAGCACAGTTGGAAAAGGCTCTGCCTGGCGCTGACATTGATGCTAAGGGCGGCCGCCAGTACAGCGAGGGTTTGAAGATTTTGCAGCAGAAGAAACCCAAGGCGAAAACGGTTGTCATGGCGTTGGGTACGAATGGCCCGTTTAGCCAGAAAGACATTGACGACACCCTTGAGGCGGCTGGTGACGCGCGGGTGGTGCTCACGACGGTGGCAGGCCCAAAGGTGTCGGCAGCATCATCAGTCAACCCGTTGGTGGAAGCGAATGCTGACAAGGTGACAGTTGCGGATTGGGCAGCGTTGGTCGCACAGCACCCGGATTATGTCGGTGGGGATGGCATTCACCACAGTGAGGCAGGCAAGGCAGCCTTTGCCAGCATGCTCGCTGATGCTGTGGGGAAGAAATCGAGTGGTAAGAAATCCCCACGACGCAAGGGGCCAGGCTCAACTGCCGGCGGTGGCGAGGTGCCAGATTCGCCTGTTATTCAGTCCAAAGAACACCTACAAATCGACACGATTCGCCTGGCCAGGTCGGTCGCGCAACGGTTCCCACAAATTGAAACTATTGGTGGGTGGCGTCCGTCTGACCCGTATCCCGATCACCCGTCGGGTCGGGCAGCCGACATTATGATTCCCAATTGGGATACCGAGGAGGGAAAGCAGCTCGGCGACGATATCTTGGAGTACCTCTACGGCAACCGCGAGTATTTCCAGGTTGATTACTTCATCTGGCGACAGAAGTACATCCCCGCTGAGGGGGAAGGCAACATTATGGAAGACCGCGGATCGCCAACACAAAATCACTATGACCATATTCATGTCACCACAATCGGGCACGGGTACCCGAAGCCGGGACAAAAATACGGTGAAGCGCCGGAGGGCGGTTCAGAAGTCCCCGGGGGTGCGGCTGGTAGCGCTGGCGATGATTGTGAGTCGGTGGCCGGAGTTGATGTTGGTCTCAATGATGGGGAAGTCCCCGAGGAGTTCCGTAAGTGGATTCGGCTTGCTGGGCAGCTGTGCGAAGAGGCCCCTGCACCGCTGATTGCTGGATTGATTTATCAGGAGTCGCAGTTTTCGACGACTGCGGTCAGTTCCGCTGGTGCGGTTGGCCCGGCACAGTTTATGGAAGGAACCTGGCGTACCGGTGGTGCCAAGGTCGATGAAAACGGTGAGATTGCCGGGCCGCCGGGGTCGGGTAGCCGTAATTCCATTCCGGATTCGGTGATGGCAGCGGGCCGTTATCTCTGCTCGTCGGCCAAGCAGGTCAAAGAGTGGAAAGCGGCTGGAAAAATCAGTGGTGATGATACCGAGCTGATGCTGGCTTCCTATAACGCCGGTGGGGGAAATGTGCTGAATTATCGCGGGGTTCCGCCATTTGCTGAAACTCAGAAATACGTCAAGGTCATCCCGGAGCATGCCAAGCGTTTTGAAGAGAAAGTGAACTAGAAACAATGAAAAAGTGGTTTACCGATAACCGCAGTATTGTTCTTGCTGTTGTCGCCGGAGCAGTCGTAGCGCTGGTGTTAGTGGTGGTAGCAAATGCGCTTGTTGGGCGCGGTTCCTCGGAGGGGGCAGATCCTGGCGCAGACGGTGGCGACCCGATAGGAAGCTCGGCAGGCACCGCTGCCGCCAGCACTGTCGCTGCGGTGAATTCCTATGTTCCCGGGGAGGATGCCAGCCCGGCAGATGCGGCCACTCGGGTGATTGACCGGCTCAGTGGAAAATACTTGGAGCTGGCCCGTAATCCGCAGGGAGCGCCTGTACCTGATCAGTGGGAGATTTGGGCGCGCAATGGTGACCGAGTACATGCCGTGGCCGAACCAATGAAGGAGTACCGAGAACCGCCCAAGGACGCGAAATCGACTGTCGTTCCTGTCGTGCTTGAGGTGTTTGTGTGGCATGCAGACGGGGAACAAACCCCGCTGTACTCATGGGAGGTCAACGCCACGATGGTGCGCGAGGACGGGTTGTGGAAGCTGTCGGATATCGAGTATGTCCGCAGTCGGACGTAACAACCTCGTCGCTGTAGTAACAGGTGGCTGCCAATGGCAGCGCCGCATTTTACGTACTTACGGATTAAGGAGTTTTTCAGTATGGCACAGGACAACAGCAAATGGGCGGAGATTGATAGTCTCATTGCCGAGCACAAGGCGGAGTTGAAAGCAATGGAGTCCCATAAGGAACTTAACGCCTTTGCTGAGACGCATTCGCTGATGACGAAGCAGGATTTTCCGAAGTTCAAGCACTGCCTGTTGAAAATCGGCGTGCGCTATGACCAGCTGCGGCAGGCGTACCGCGAATCGTATGAGGCCAGTTTGGAAGAAAAGGCCGCCGAATTAGCGGAATCGACGGATGTAGCCACCGTATGTCTGTGGTCGGCAGCAAGCGAAGGCGATGACGGTTCGGGGGCGTTTGCCGTCGTGGACTTCGACGATATTCCGGTGTGGTACGGGCGCTTTTTCGATAACGACCGTATCCGGGTCGCCGGTGATTTGATTAGTGCTGAGCAGTCCGCTGCGGACAAAGCTGTATGGATCGCCCACAAAGCGCTGGAAGCTGCCGGCCATGACACTGGACGGGCGATAATCACTACGACATGCCCTGATTTGGATGTCACGGCACTTCGCATTAGTGGGGCGCGGTTGAATATCGGGGTCGACGTGATGGTTGATGATGATCAGCGCGCGGTCGAAATGTCGGAGGCTCCTGGTTATAAGAAGTGGCAGGATAATGATCTGGCTGCACTCGTGGAGGCGGACTGATGGCCACCAATGTGCGAAACCTGAAAAACCCTTCCGGCGATGAAAAGCCCCTAGCAATCGCGCTGGGCGGGCTGGGGATCATCTGGGGCATAGTCCTTGGTGGTTTGAAATTGGCACCGCTGTTTGGTGGTGATGACCAGCACGTGCCGGTTAACCCGGTGGCGTTAGTCGTTGGCATTGTAAAAGGGCGAGTTGTGCTCGGGGGCAGTGAGGCAGTCAGTATTACGGTGCTGGGAGCTGTGCTTGCGTTGGTGGCCACCGTTGTCGCGGTGCAGGTGACATCGCGGCGAGCGCAGAAAAAGGGACGAGCGATTGTGCCGAATGCGAAGTACATGGCCTCCAAGTCTGATATTGCCTCGATGTCGGGGAAAAGCACGGGTGCAGCCTCACAGCGGATGGGACTTAAGCTCGGAGAGGGAGCGGCACCGGGGGTCTTGCTTGGCAAAGAGCTCCGCACCGGCCAGCCGGTGTACGCCGACTATGAAACGCTGCTGACGCAGTTGTGGGCGGCACGTCGAGGAAAAACCTCGACACAGGTGCTGCCACAAATCCTGTCGGCTCCAGGAGGAGTGATTACTTCCTCGAACAAGCGAGATACGGTCGATGATTCGCTGGCAGGCCGACAGGCCGTGGGGGAAGTATTTGTCTTTGATCCGCAGCGAATTTGGACAAAGGAGGAACCGGATTGGTTCTTTGATCCGCTGGACTTTATCCGTCGTCGCAGTGTCGATGAGTGGGATGCGGCGGCAACCGGATTGGCGCGGCTGTTTCGTGATGACGCGGGGCTGTCGGAGGGAAACAAAGACATGTTTTCCGAGGGTGGTCAGCGTCTGGTCGCAGGCTGGCTGCTGGCAGCGTGCTGTGAAAACCTTCCGATCACCGAGCTGGTGTTGTGGGCGGGTGCCGAAACAGATAAAGAGCCGGTAGAGCTGTTGCGTCGGCATGGGTGGCACCGTAAGGCCGATGCACTCCAGGCACAGTATGAGCTGACGTCGCGGACGCGATCTGGCGTGTTTGCTAACGCGCAGCAGATGGTCGCCGCACTTGAGCATGAAGTCCCTGGCCAGTGGGTGACTCCATCAGTTGGCAAACGTCGCTTCGATGCTGACGCTTTTATCGCGGACTCACAGCAAGGCGGTCGGCCAACGATGTACTTGTTGAGTAAAGAAGGACCCACGTCTGCGTCGGCATTGACGCTGGCGCTGCTGGTGACATTGATGGATGCAGCGGAGGAGTACGGAGAGTCGCAGCCGGGTGGTCGATTGCCGGTACCGTTGGTCTGCCCACTTGATGAGGCGGCCAACACGGTCAAATGGGGCGAGCTGGCGAACAAGTATTCCCATTATGGGTCGCGCTCGATTATTATCACGACGATTTTGCAGTCGTTTACCCAGGCGAAACGCATTTGGGGCGAAGATCCCACGCGCGACATGCTGACCAACTCGTGTGTGGTCTACGGCGGCGGCATTAAAGATGAGAGGTTCTTGTCGGAGCTGTCGGCATTTATTGGCGACCATGAGGAACACCGAACATCCCGATCGTCAGACGGTACGTGGGGCAAGTCGTCGAGAAGCACCTCAATTACAGAAAAACGCACGCTGACCGTTTCGGAACTGCAGGCACTGCCTTTTGGAGTGATGGTCGTCATTCCGCAAAAGGCAGCACCCATGCTTGTGGAGTCCGTTCCGTGGTGGGAGCGCGATTTTGAGCCTGCCATCGCCGAGGCGATGGCGAAGTAGCATACGACAACAACGGAGGATTCAACAATGGATTTTTTCTATGACACGGTGGAAAAAACGATTGCACCCCACCTGTCGGCGGTCATGGAGGAGACGCTGGCTGATGAGCTGGCGGCGATGGTGGCCAAAGACGATTTCACTGATGCTGTCCGTACACGCACGCGCGAAGCGGTGGGGCAGTGGTCATCGCGCAATTTAAAGGAGGAGCGGGAGACCCGGTACAAGGACGTATTCGATTTTTTTGACTCGTATGTAGCGGTGATGTTTCCAGCAACCTCGGATACCCATTGGTCTCCCCGGTGGTATGAGCACCCGGCAGTGCTGCGCCGGATGATGCTGATGTGGGGCACGTTCGAGGCGAAAGTCGCGGCCTCGCCGGCGACAGGGGAAGAGGAATGGCTACGCACGATTGGCCAGTTTCATATGAAGTGGCTGACTGACCGTCATAACGGGCCATTTGAGCGCTGTCGTGGTGAGCGCAGCGTGGTCTTAGAACCGTTAGCGTCAGATAGAACGGCGTTACGAGAAAAGATGTCGACGCGAAGGAGTGAATAGCCGATGGAACGCCACCAGCGTGAGTACTTACGTACCCAGCAACAGCGGGCAGATGTTAAAGCGTTGCAGCAGGCGGATCGGCAGTTACGGCGGGTCATCGCTCAGCGGTACCGCACTCTCGATAGGCAGAACGCCGCTGAGTCTCGGTTACGCGATCGCCAGGCAAGACTCAATCGGCAGGTAGTCCGCGAGCTGCCGGGGCGCGAGCTAGTTCGGCATGCGGTCAGTGCCCAGATTTTGGACAGTGATCTGGATCGCACGATTGTTGCCGATGAGATGTCACAGCGCGGCTTCTACGATTCTGCGCGCGAGATGGGGCAGTGGCAGCAACGCCCGGAGCACACAGAGTCTCGCTCGACGGTGTGGGAATCGGAGGCGCTTAGCCGCAGTGTCGGATTCGGTGTGGGGATGCTGGCTGCTGAGGAGATTACTGCCATGGTCGATGAGGTCGATCAGATAGTGGAGGAAAACTCCGTGTCGGGGCAGACCGTAGAACAATTAGACCACGACGTTGCAGTCGCCGAAGAATGGGCATCGCCTGCAGACGTTAGTGATTCTTTTGCTTTTGCTGAACAGGCGTTTCCGGGCGGATTGCAGGCTGCTCTTGCCGA
>QWCB01001056.1_pt1 | contig 38996 bp, 34 predicted proteins | sample 1972511 | NCBI WGS metagenome assembly QWCB01 (sample SAMN09866719, study PRJNA288562) | Human gut metagenome isolate term5_stool, whole genome shotgun sequencing... | isolation source: gut | host: Homo sapiens | place: USA: California | reverse complement strand
TAAAATCGAACTGAACCGCCGGATAAATGATAATTTAATTCCAACCTATTATGCCTAATACGTTCCATTTCACAGAAGATTCATACGAGCAATCAATACTCTCCTTGTTCAAGGAGATGGGCTATGAATATCATTATGGTCCGGAACTCGAAGCTGACACCAGTCGGGAACTCACAGATGCTACCATACCGGGAGCATTGCGCAAAGCAATGTTGGTTATTAACGGAACGGATAAAGCCCCTGCCGTAGATGAAGCTATCCGCCAAATACGCGAACTGTTCAACCAACCTTTGGTTAGTGCAAACGTTACTTTTACCGAGTGGCTGCAAAACGGTTTGGATGTTACGTTCAAGGCAGCCCAAGGCACACTGCGTAGTGACCATATCAGGATAATAGACACTGCCAATATTGACAACAACTCTTTTGTGGTTGCTAACCAATGGACGGTTGTAAACGGCAAATCCACCAAACGTGCCGACATTGTGGTGTTCATTAACGGTCTGCCTATCTCTGTCATTGAATTGAAGTCTCCTTCGCGTGAAGTAACCAATTCGGAGGAAGCCCATCAACAATTGCAGAATTATATGCGCATTGTTCCGCAACTCTTTACCGCTTGCCAAATGCTTGTGATAAGCGACATGGCAGACACTCGGGTAGGCACAATTACCGCACCGCTCGACCGATATATGGAGTGGAAAACCACGGACGGAAGTTATGAAAGTACGGCATTTGCCGACTTTGAAACTTTCTTTAATGGCATCTTCACAAAGCACCGGTTTATTGATATTATTACTGATTTCACTCTTATAATGGGAGTGGATAAAAAAGCACGCATTCTTGCCGGCTACCATCAATATTTTGCCGTAAAGAAAGCACTTGAGTGTACCAAGCAAGCCTTGCAGCGCAATGACGGGAAAATCGGTGTGTTTTGGCATACACAAGGTTCGGGCAAGAGCCTTTCGATGGTATTCTATGCCCACCAACTTCTGAAAAACTTGCTTAGCGCAACTTTGCTTGTGCTCACCGACCGTCTTGATTTGAACGACCAATTGCATAGTACTTTTGCGGCTTGCAGTGACTACCTGCGTCAGAAGCCAGTTAAGGCTACCGATGGAGAGCACCTTTATGAATTACTCGAAAAGCGTAAAAGCCACGGTATCATCTTTGCCAATATCCAAAAGTTCAAAGACCGAGAGAAACTTATCACCAACCGTACTGATGTGATTGTGATTAGTGATGAAGCCCACCGTACACAATCAAACACTAAAACCAAGGTTGATACGGAAACTGGAGAGTTAAAACTCGGCTTTGCCGCTATCGTGCGTAAACTTCTGCCAAATGCCGCATTCATTGGCTTCACGGGCACTCCCATTGAGCAGGACGACAACGATACAAGAGAGGTCTTCGGTAACTATATCGACATTTACGATATGACCCAAGCCGTGGAAGACGGTGCAACCGTTCCTGTTTATTACGAGAGCCGATTGCTTAAATTGGACTTAGACGATGATACGCTTCGATTGCTGGATAACGAGTACGACAAACTTGCGGAAGAAGGAGCAGAGGAACAAGACATTAAACGCTCCAAAGATGAAAACGCACGGCTTCATGCCTTGCTTTCAGCACCGCAAACTATTGATACGCTTTGCGTGGACATCATAGACCACTACGAAAACAACCGTGCCGACTTACTTACGGGTAAGGCTATGATTGTGGCGATTGACCGTGCTACCGGAATAGACATTTACAAAAAGCTAATAGAACTTCGTCCCGGGTGGAAAGATATTATCGGTGTAGTAATGACGCAAGGCAATCAAGACCCCGTGGAATGGAATGACATTATCGGGTCGAGTGCGCGAAAAGAGGAATTGGCCCGTCAGTTCAAGGATAACAACTCACCGCTAAAAATTGCTATTGTAGTAGATATGTGGCTTACGGGCTTTGATGTGCCCTCACTCGCCACTATGTACGTTTACAAGCCGATGAAAGGACATAACCTTATGCAGGCTATCGCTCGTGTAAACCGAGTGTTCCCTGAAAAAAGCGGAGGTTTGGTGGTGGATTATATCGGCATTGCCAAGGCTCTAAAAAAGGCTATGCACGACTATACTGGGCGCGACAAGAAACGCTTTGGAGATCCGAATATCAAAACAACCGCTTATCAACAATTTGTTGCAGCCCTCAAGCGTTGCTGTGAATGTATGGGAAACTATGATTATTCCGCTTTTTCCGATTGTTCCAATCTGCAACGTGCCACCCTTATTAGGGGTGGTGTGAACATATTACTCGACAAGAATAATCTGGTTTCGTCTGAACCGACCACCCAAACCGATGAAAACGGTAATATCCTATTGGTGGATGCTGTTTCAAGCGAAGCGCAGAAAGTCTTTATGGAGGAAAGTAAACGCTTGACACAAGCAGCTTCACTTTGCCGTAGTTTGCTAACACCTGCCGAACGCTACGAAGAAGCCTACTTTGAAGCTGTAAGAACACTGCTTTTGCGCCTTTCAGGAAACAAACAGATTACCCGTAAAATCATAGACGAGCGTATTACGCAGTTGCTCAAAGTGGCAATCAAGGCAGACGGTGTGGTGGAAATACTTAACACAAAAGGGTCTGAATTTTCTCTTTTCGATGAAAATTTCTTGAAAGAAGTTGCCGAGATGAAAGAGAAGAACTTTGCACTCGAATTGCTCAAACGCTTACTTGAAGAACATATCAAGAAGTACGCAAAAAAGAGGATGGTAGAAGCCGAAAAGTTCAGTGAAATGCTCGATGCCCGACTTGCAGAATACTTGCGCGGCTTGATTTCCAACGAGGAAGTCATTAAAGAATTGCTTAAAATGGCGCAGGAACTGAAGGCGAATGCAGAACAAGCGTCTGAATTAGGGCTGACTGAAGAAGAACAAGCGTTTTACGATGCCTTGACAAAACCACAAGCTGTAAGGGATTTTTACGAAAATGACCAACTTGTTGCGATGGCAAAGGAACTGACCGAAACCTTACGCAGTAGCAAAACGATTGATTGGCGACAAAAAGAATCGGCTCGTGCCAAAATGCGCTCAATGGTGAAACGGTTGCTCAAAAAGTACAAATATCCACCTGAAGAACAAGAGGTGGCTCTTGAAACTGTTATTCGTCAATGTGAGCTTTATGTAGATTCGGATGATGAAAGTTAGCTATAGGATTTTTACATCCTATCCATTTGTTATTTTTTTTGATTATGCATTGTCTTAGTAAAAATACGTTATGAGCAGAGGATTACCTTCAAAAGTTAAATTATGCTTGGATAAAGCGTTGGATTCTGCCTTGTTATCGGTTGAAACATATAATAAGCCTGCCGTGAAATTTAAATCAGGCGGGTACATTGTTTTAATGTGTATCGCATGGACATCATTATTTCATGCAATTTTTTTCAAAAGAGGGATAAAACCATTTTATCGAGAAAAAAATAAAGTGCGATTTAAAAGAGTTGATGGAGAGATTCAATTTTGGGAATTAGCCACATGTGTAAAAGAATATTTCAAAGGAGAGGATTGTGCAATAAGAAAAAACATCGAACTCTTTATTCCATTAAGAAATAAATTAGAACATAAATTTTTGCCAGAACTGGATGCTAATATTTTCGCAGAGTGCCAAGCTCTATTGCTAAATTTTGATAAGATTGTAGAGAAAGAATTTGGTGAAGATTATTGTTTAAGAGAGTCTTTGTCTTTCGCATTACAATTGTTTCCCTCTTCAAGAACTTTAGCGATGGGGATAAAAGAGAGCAAAGATGCTCAAAAGATTACTCGATTTATTGATAAATATAGAGCGTCAATAAGTACAGATATTATGCAGAGTGGAGAGTATTCTTTTAAAGCTTTTTTAATTCAAGTCGCTAACCATAAGTCAGCAGACGCTCTTCCTGTCCAGTTCTTCCCATATGATAAATTGACAGACGATGAAAAGAAGAAAGTTGAGCGAATCGCAGGATTAATCAAGGAAAAACATATTCCAGTTGTTAATAAGGGGACATTAAAACCTGCCTCCGTAATACAACAAGTTCAGGAACGGTTAGGTAACCCTAAGATTGTAAGAGGGAAAAAACAAGTTGACAAATTTAATTCTGATACCCATACGAGGTGTTGGAAAAAATATGAAGTTCGCCCAGAAAGAAATTCGGATAACCCTGAAAAAACAAAGCCGGAATACTGTCTATATGATGAGCCGAATAATAGTTATCTGTATACAGAAAGTTGGGTTGAATTTTTAGTCAAAAAGATGCAAGACGATAATGAATATCAGTCTTTATTCAAGTAATTAAAGGGAAGGGTATCCCCTTTAATTACTTAGTTGATTTTTTATAGATTATGACTTTTATCTTCTCATAGAAAAGCCTCTCTTTTGCTGTTGTTCGTAATCCCCCTTCACCACGTTATCGACTTCCTGTCTGGCTTTGATTTGCTCCCGATTATCCAAATTCCCTTTTTGCTTAGCGGTGATATACAGGAAATCCCCGGCTGCACGATTTGATTGTTTGTCATCACCGAACAGGTTAATGGCACTCTTGATGTCTGATACTTGCTCCGTATCAAAACGTGGTTTATAATAATCTTTCGCCAAACGGATGACACAGTGAACGGCCTTACGGAAAATGTCGTTTGTTTTGAGCAATAGGAAACTAAGACAGCCAATAATATGACTCTGCCATGCAATATGTTTTTTGAGCCTTGTCGTTTCCTCCGTATGCGCAGCTTCCTTGCGGTTAAGTTCGGACTGGTGCTTCGCCTCCAGCTTCATCAGTTCCCGGTGATGGTCGTTCTGCATGGTCTGGATTTTACACTGTAGCTGTTCAATGGTTTCCTCGTGCGTGGAAATCTCGCTGCGCAAATCCTTTATTTTACCTTTCAGAGCCTTAGACTTTCCCGTAGCCCAACCAACTGCTGCATTGAGGAGTTCGCTGCCTTTTTCCTTGTTCAGTCTGGAGCGTTTTTCGCTGATAGCCTTGTCGAGGTCTTCACTCTGCCGCTCCTTTTGAATGGCTATTTCACTCAGGGTATTGGTAATGATTTCAGCCTCGTGTATCTTCTGGTTAGCCTTTTCCAGTTGTTGCTCCCGATATTGTCTCGTGGCATCAAGCCGCTTCATTTCCTCTTTCTGCTTCTCTACGATGTAGTCGTTCCTCTCCAAATGTTTCTTGCCTGTGACAGCCTTTGACTGTCCACGCTCCATCAGCAGGATGTCGGATGCCAAGGTCTGCATTTCGGTCATATCCTCGTCATTGAGCTTTTGGCTCTTGCCTGTATCGTGGTTCATCCAGTCGAATACGATGTGTGCATGGTAATTAGGATTGAACCATTTTTCGCCTACTTTGAAGCTCTCCTTATCCTCCGGTGCAGGTTGTCCGCTCAGCCAATGCCCCTCGTCCTTGTGCAGGAAGATTTGGAGCGGCGTGATGCCCCAGCGTTTTTGGCACTCCTCGCCAAACTTGCGTACATCTGCCAGTGTCGTTTCCGGTCTGATGAGCAGCACACCCTCACGGATGGGCGAGCATCCTGCCACTTTGATGATTTTGCCGTTCTTGCTTTTGCGCTCACGTTCCTTCTCCTGCATGGCACGGCCTGTCTTTTCCTTGACCACCCGCTTGATGTTGTCGTAGTGTGTTTGCAAATCCGGATTGCCGAAGCCGGGATTTATCCATTGCTCATTATTGGCAGTGAGTTCGGGTACGATGTAAATTTTGGACTTGCCGATATTACGCATATACTCGGCTGTTCTTCGGTTATGAGCCCCACTTGATTTTGTGTTGCAAGGCTTGATATGTATGCTTGATTTTGTTGCCATTTTTCTTGAAATTTATTGGGGTTGTTGGATAATGTTGATTATCGCTGTCCGCTCATAACTGCAAAGGATTCTTAGGGGTGTAACCCATAAGCGGAGTTTCCAAAGAGAGGGTCACTCTTTGGTCGGGTTGCATAGGGCTGACAGCCCTTGCCGGGTTCTCAGGGCAGCGTCCTGAGTGGGACGGGGCAACGCCCAGCCCCTCGGGAGAGCCCACAACTACGAAAGCGAAGCGTGTAGTTATAGTGGGCTATATCAAGGGCAAGCCCTTGTCTCTCCGCTACAGCCTCCGGCTTCCGCTCTCCTGCCGTCAGGGAGGGTTTGATTCATCTTTACCGATTGGACTTGCACCTACCAGCACAAGGTCGAAATCATCTATCAGCTTTTGCAGGACGGGATTCTTCTCTATCATCCGTTGGAGGATTCTTTCTGCCTCGACCAAGTGGTTGGCTGTACACATTATTTTGCTTTCCCGTATCTGGAAGACAATCCAGTCGGCTATGTCTATATGGGCTGCTTTTTGCTCCGGTGTGGCGTTTTTCTCTATGAGGTCAGACACTATCACCTTGCAGAAGTTCATACTTCCGGCACGCCGTTTCCACTCGGCATATCCGTCCGCATCGGGAAAGAGGAGGACGGTTCGTCCGCTCAGCACACGGAGTTTCTCCTCTTTCATCTGGCTCTTGCCGCCTGTTGCCAGCCATACATAACCGGGAAAGATGGCAGAACCGATAACGGCACTCTTTTCAGATTCCACCAAGACCACCACCTTGTCGGGGTTACTGCTTAACAGATGTTCACCAAAGAGACATTGGGAGAGTTGCCACTCCCCCGGTAATGCCCGTTGCCTTTTCTGTATGCTGTGTATCCAGTTCACTGCCGATGTCTGCCCACCCTTGATGCGGTGTCCGTCTTTAGGATTGTACTGCATCATCTTGCCTGTGCGCACCTTGTTATTACGGTCTATCTGCCAGAAGATGACAGCCCCGTCACGGGTAGCTCCCAAGCGGTATTCCTCCAACAATCGGTTTAACACCTCTTTTGCCTTGCTGCCGTAATAGGTAGTAAGGAGCGTAGAAAGAAAATGGAAGAAGTTGCTATGAACGCTTTGCGACTTCTCTACATAGCTGATTGGAATATAACATACCGATGTCGGTTGCGATGGCTGCTTAGGTTTTTGCTCTACTCTTTGCCTGTCAAAAGAGAAATCGTTTGTCGTGCGACATTCGGGATGGTCGTGAAAATATTGCTTGGGGGTATAGTGATACCCACAGCTGCTTTCATGGTTGCATCTGCCGACCGATGGATGTAGGAGTGTGTCCTGCTCGTCCACATAGTAGGCAAAGGAGTGTCTGTCGCCACAATTCGGGCAGATATGCCGTGTAGCCATTCCTTTATAGTTCTGTAATGAATAGTTGCTCATTGTTCGTCTCCTTTATTTTTTAGTTGATTATTCTGCTGTCCCGTCCTGTCCCACTGTCCCACACTTCATAGACTGGGACAGTGGGACACCTTGGGACACTTCGGGGAATGTTGCCTTTTCATGGCTTGTCCTCCTCTTTCTCTTGTCCGGCAAACAGTTCCGCTTGCTTAGCCACCGTAGTTGTCCCACCTGTCCCGTCTTGTCCCGTTGTCCCACTTCCTGTGGGTTGGGACGGTGGGACACTTGGGACAACCGCAGTTTCGCCCTCTTTGCTACGTTGGATAATCCGGTTGACGGTGGACTTACCGCAATTCACCTCAGAGGCTATCTCCCTTACGGACTTGCCCGATTGGGAGAGTTGCAGAATCAGGCAATCCCTTTGGCTTGATTCGTTGTCACCCAATTTCTTCAGATGCTCCTTTTCCGTGGAGTAGCCCCGATGTACGAATTGCAAGAAGGCATCCACCTTCTCAATCTCATAGATGATTACATTGTCCGCATCGTATGAGTATGTGCCGTAGCGCACTTTCAACTGCTTTACATAGCGAAGCCCGTTATCCTGCGCACTCTTGCCGATGGCAAATACACTGTCGAAGAAGTTGTAAAGCCGTTTGCTTCCTGCAAGGTCATTGGACGTGATGGGACAGTCCAAAGAACGTTTAGGGGTATGAGCCAATACAAGGATGGACAGCTCATACCTCTTTTTGAGGTTGTTAAGCTGTATCATCAGCCGTCCTGCGGCATCGCCTTTCTCCATGGCGCAACATAGGTAGGTAAGGTTGTCCACGATAAAAATCTTGCAGTCGGTTTGCAGTGCCATCTGCTCGATGCTGCCGATTATCGCCTCCTCAAAATCGGCTGCCAACAAGGAGTTGCAGTCCAGCGATACCCGGTACAGCCTTTCGGGAAAGGCGTAGAGGTTCCCATATTCGTTGGTGTAGCGAAGTTGGAATTGCTTGTCAGACAGCTCGAAGTCCAGATACAGCACATTGTCAGTCCGGGCGATGCGGTCGGCTATCTGCACGGCAAGGATGGACTTGCCCACATTGGAATCGGCAAAGAGGCAGGACAGTTCCCCCTCGTACCAAAAGCTGTCCCACAGCACACGGGGTGTGGGCAGCAGCGATGCTTCGAGTACAGTCCTGTTGGCGGTCTTGATACTCATCACGCCGATACTCTCCGGCATACCGTCCCTTACTTGGGTTGCCCTCGTGAGGTCGCCATGTATCAGGTTGATATAATTCTTGTCCTCTTCCATGGCATTTACCAGTTACGCGGATTGGGTTTGCGGCGATGGGAAGAGGAAATGGATGCGTTCAGTTCCTCATCGGACAACGGTACGGGATTCTTCCGGGAGGATTCCAGCCATTTGTCCAGTTCGTCACGGTAAAGGCAATAGCGTTTGCCGGGCTTGGTGGCAGGAATGGTTCCGTCCGACAGCTTCATGTAGAGCGTGCCTTTGGGAATACCCAAATACTCCGCCGCCTCGTCCACCGACATGGGGACATGGGTGTCCACTGCCTTTGCATTATTCACACTGTTCTGCTCGGTGAGCAGACTTCTCAGGCTCATCACTTCGTCCCGAAGCTGGGCCACGACCTCCGGGAGGTCATTGAATGTAAGATTGATTTTGTCCATATTTGTGCCCGTCTCTTTTGTAAGACTTGGCGCAAAGGACTGCAATGATACAGTCGTGAATATCTCCACGGCAGGTCATTGCAAAATAATTCCCGAATAACGATACCCAACCGTGAATGACGGGCAAGGTTATTCGGGAAACGATGTAAAACAGGCGGTTATGTATTGTTGGCTGCTTGCCGTTATTGGGAGTTTTTTATTCTTTCCGCACGTAATCCGCAGGATAATGGAAATCCAATCTGCCGTTTTCAGGTTCATCTATGGGAATCGGCGACTTTAACGGGTCAACCTTGAAGTTCTTGATGGTCGCTATATCCGTATCGGCAAATTCCCGTGGGAAAAGGTCTTTGATGAAACGGGCACGGTTATCCCCAGTGTAGAGCTTCTTATACATGAAACGCTCGGATATGTTCCATATGAAATGGCGGAGCGGGATATTGGTGATTTCTTTGGTCAGCCGTCCGGGTATCGGCTTCGGCTTGTAGGTGTTAAGGTTCATCCAGTTGCCCACCTCGTTGCAGATATGGTTCACGGTCGCTTCGTCCGCTATACGTGGCATGATGAAATGGATATATTCCATGACCATGCGGACACGTTCTTCCTCTTCCTGCTTCTGCTTGTCCTCATAACTAGCACGGTTTGCCTCGTGGCGCTTCGGGTCGATATTCACTACTATCGGTTTCGTGTTGATAGGGTTTTCTTCGTTTGTCAATATAGATGTCGGTACAGTAGGTTCAAGTGTGTTTTGGGTCTGTTCTTCCTGCACGGCTACGACCTCGGCAGGAGTTTCTTTCTTGCCGAACTTGATTTTATAGATTTCGTAGGTATCAAAGATAACAGTCTGAAAGGAGAAATACAGTAACCACCCAAGCAGGTTACTACATAAGAAGACTATCAGCCTTACAAAATTGTCCTGCTTGAAACCCTCCGCAACGATGAGTGTTATAAAAAAGGAAATTAGGCAGATGGCTACGAAGATGAAGCCTAAAATGATATGTTTGTCTTTGATGGTTGGTTCCATATTCCATGTTTTATCCGGTTATTACTCGTTTTAACTACAAAATTAACAGTCTTCCGCCAATTATCATTCATTACCTGTGGTTAGTGGATTCTTTTTCAGTGTTTTTCACCAAAAGTCCGAAATCATACTATATAATCATACTATTAGGGTTTATTAAGAGTCCATTATGGGCAAAAATAGAGGGGACGGTCATTGCGTGTATGCCTTAACCATCCCCCCTGAATACCCTGTATCTTGAAACCGACTTACGCTTCCTTGCGCTTCAATGTTATCTTGTCAACTACCTCACACATCTGCTGCGCCGCCATCTTGGAATAAATCTGCGTGGTGGTAATGTTCTTGTGTCCTAAATAGGCTTGTATGACAGCCATGTCCGTACCCATTTCCACGTGCAGGCTTCCGAACGAGTGCCTCGTGCAGTGAAAGGTTATCTTCTTGGTTATACCTGCCGCCGAGAGCCACCGTTTCAACGGGCCTTGCAGCATCTTGTCCTTGAAACCGTCAAAGATAAGCCCCTCGCACCGTTCCCCAAGCAATCCGTATGCTTCATCACTGATAGGATTATGGACTATCTGCTTTGTTTTCTGCATACGGGTGGTCACGAACATCTTGCCGTTGGTGTAAGGCTGTATCTGTTGCCAAGTCAGCTGCTTGATGTCGCTCTTTCTCAGTCCGGTCAGGCAGCCGAAGAGGAATGCCCTTTTCAAGACTTCCTCCTCGCAAGGCGTTTCGGCAAGCCGTATCAGTTCCTCTTGGCTCAGGTGCTCCCTCATGGTAGGAATGCTTTCGATACGGTCCAAGAACCCGTTGGGATTCTCCTTTAGTTTCCTGTCCCGATAGGCGGTGTGGAGTACGGCACGGAAAGTGGACCAGTACCCTGCCGCAGAGTTGATATGCAGCTTTTGGTTGGCGTGTATGGTCTGAGGGGCATCAAGCAGATACTCCATGAACTTGCGGCACAAGTCCACATCGACCTCCTCAAAGGTGCATTTGCCGTTCACAAACCGCTCGAAGTGTTTATAGACGTGCTGCCACTTGATGTTTTTCCGCTCTGCCAAGCCTTTGAAGTAGGCAAGGAAATCGCCTTTCATCTTGGCTTTGTCAAAGAAGCCGTGGTTCTCGTTGAAGATGGCTTCATAGCGTTGGTTACGCAGTATCTCAGCTTTCTTCATCATGCGTGTGTTGAAGTCACGCTCCTGCTGGTTGGCAGGTTTGGCGAAGATGTAAATACCCAAGGCTTCCCGTGTAATCACCTTCATGGTGGCGTTGTCACGGTAGCCGGGATAATAGTCCAGACATAGCGAATACTGTGTCCCGTTCTTAATCTTGCGCTTGCGCAAGGTCACTGTCTTGCATTTACTCATATGGATGATGTTTTAATTGGTTGTACATTTTCGGAGGTATCTCCGTGTTTTCGAGGGCAAAGGAATAACGTGAAACAATCGTGAGTATCCTCACGGCAATCATTTTGAAATAATTCCCCGATAATGGAGATTATTCACGGTTGCTTGTTCCTCTCCGCCATGACACGCTCCACATCGGAACGCAGAAGCAGGTTCTTTACACCTACTTTCACCTTCTCAATGTGCTTTACCTTGACGATATGGCAGATGTTGGCGGAAGACAGCCCGTAGATTTGCTGAACCTGCTCCACGGTGTAGTAGCGTTCATCGTTCATAAGGTCGGTTCTGCGGAGTCCGTCCAGATGGGATTTGGAGTAGTAGGTACGCCCGTATTCTCTTTTGGTGGGTATCTTGTGGCGGTAGGCGTATGCCCGGAGTGCGGAGGGCTTCATGCCGAACACCGCTTCCGCTTCTTCGGTCAGGAGCCAGTCGGTGATTTCGCTTATATCGACAGACACGCCGAAGAACTCGTCAATATGCCTCTTGCTGTAATAATTCTTTCCTGCGATGCGGCAGATGGGGATATGGTTGCGCTTGGCGGAGGTATAGAGCCATGATTGCTTGACCTTATAAAGGGACATCACTTCCTCACCCGAATAAAAGTCCAACACTTCATCGTTCTTATTTTCCCTTATTTCTTTTTTGGCTGGCTTGGAAGATGATGCGGACTTTTTCGGTGTGGAGGTGCTACCGGGCAGGATGCGATGGTAGGGATTGCCCTCCAGCATCCGCTCGATGTCAGCTTTGCGGATAAACGCCATGCGGTTGCTGATGCGTGAGGCTTTCAGCTTGCCGGTGGCTACCAGTTTATAGATGTACTGACGGGAACAGCCCATGAGCGTGGCTGCTTTGGAAAAGGTGAGATACTCCTGATGCTGTATCTCCATGAGTGGCAGGGCTACTTTGAAGAGGTTGTTCTTCTGTGTTACTTTGGCTCGTTTGGCTTCCGCCTGACAAGCCTCGCTGCAATACCTTTGCATTCCGCTCCGGGTTACAAACGGCTTGCCGCAAAATTGGCATTTCTTCGTTGTTTTCATACTGCTTTATCGTTTACCTGTTCGTTTCCTTATCTATATATCCCTGAAGTGGTAAACGGATGTAAACAGCTGTCAACCGTTGTCGCATTTCTACACGGTGTGACTATCGCCGCATATCGGGGCGGAATTTGTCGCTCGTCGTAAACGGTTGTAAACCCTTGTCAACTGTCTGCACGATGTGACAAAAAATAAGCTCCGCAAATTCTCCACGTCAGAAATATGTCTTAAAAATATGTGGAAATTTGGGAAGCTTCAAAAAGCAGCCGAAAAGTGTTAAATCTTAGAATGTACTGACAATTAAAGGTTTATATTTGGATATTTCTGGTTGGTTTTGGTTGTTATACGCTTCTAAATACATTAGATGAACTCGGATTTTTTTACGATGGAGCAGGTATTGATATATGTGACATAAATAAAAATGGAACTCCTGATTTATTAATGATGGTCTATGATGCCCCAGAAGGAGAAAATTCATTTCGATATCAAATTGCTTTCGACCTACAATCAAATGGCAACTATTTGAGTCTATCACCCGTATATGAAGTTCCAGGATTAGGTCATGATGGAGATGGAGCAGGAGTTGCAGTTGGTGATATTGACAATAATGGTACATTGGATATCCTATTTATGGCATTAGATGCTCCCTCTGGTAAAGATAAATTCGTATATGAAATACTACCTGATATAGATAAGTATGGTAACTCTTATGCAAAACCTATATATACCCCTCGTTTCCCTGACTCTTTATCACCGTGTGACACTGGACAAGGAGCAGCATGTAGTCTTTATGATTTAGACAATAATGGTTTCTTAGATGCCATTTTTGTTGCTATTGAAAATATTAAAGGGAAAAGTAACTCATGGAAATATGTAACAGGACATAATTTGAATAAACAAGGTGTACCAATGTGTTGGAGATAACTTAATACCCAATTATTGTATATGAGTTTATATTACCCACTCTCTGCATGCAATTTATTCAAAAGCATTGAAGTATGTCAGGTCTATATATTATGTTTATATCAATATAAATTAAAACAACATGAAAAAGATTTTAGTTTTATTCGCATTACTGATGACCGGCGTTATGGGCATCCACGCGCAAGAAGGACTCAAATGGGGAGCGATGGCAGGTATGAATTCCAGCAAGTTCTCCACCGATGGTTTTGACAGCAAGGTAGGTTTCCATGTCGGCATCAAGGCCGAGAAAGACTTGCCCCAGATAGCCCAAGGTGTTTATCTCGACATGGCTGCACTGCTGTCCTTAAAAGGTACACAAATAAATGGGAATGATGCATCTCTGAAATTCAATCCCTACTATTTAGAAATACCTATACACATGGGCTACAAATATGCCATCAATGACAATTTTGCCATCTTTGGCAATTTCGGTCCTTACTTTGCAGTCGGTCTCTTCGGTAAAATGAAGGCAACGGGATATTTGATTGATGAAGTGGAAGGATTGACAAGCATTCATGATTCTGCCAAAGTATTCGGAAGCAATGCCATGAAACGTTTCGACTTTGGTCTCGGACTCAAAGCAGGAGTCGAATTCTTTCAAAAATATCAAGTCTCTATCGGATATGACTGGGGATTACTGGACAATATAGAAGATAGCGGAAACAAAAACCGCAACTTGATGCTCTCCGTGGGGTATTTCTTCTAAGATTTAATAGTGTGGAAAAGGGCACGAAAACCCTCTCCACACTTTTTATTGCCGATATACAAGAAACAAACTGTTCAACATAGAAATAAAATCACTACTTACGAAAACAGAGACAACCACTGAGCCGAATCTATAAAAATATGGCATTTTGAAGTAATTCTTTCCATGGATATTCCACTTCATCATTACAAAGCACCACCATTTTCTCTGAATTATCTCCTAAAAGAGCACCATATTTACCTAAAGTCCCTTTACTGGTAATCTGATGCTTGCAACGAGCTATCAGAAACAAGTCCATATACCCCTTATCAGAACCGTTTATATCAACAATCTTACAATTACCTTCCGTAAGATAAAGTTGCGGAATAAGTTCATCCCTCACCCAATCCGGCTCATCTGAAAAGAAATAGAAGAAAGAAGACATATCCCTATCCTGCATATAAGTCACTGCCGACTTGAAATACTCCAATGAAGCAGGTTTGCCGTAAGCCGGAATTTCTACTTTCAAGTCCCCACGCCTTACGTGAACAGCTACGGAACAAGGACGTGAATCAATCTCTGAATACAGCAATTTATTCTGTGCATCCAGCACCTCGGGCATTACTCTAAAAAGCGACCGGAATACCGGAAGCCAAATATCAGCCGGAACATGATAATAACCACCTAAATAGACCGGAGGCTTCTTTTGTAGAAAAGAGAAGTCATCCTGCCTGCCATAAGTATTATTACCCAAATTAAAATATTTCTTCTTATAGACAGACAAAGCCAGTTTAGAAGCGGACTTCACTTTTAAGTAAGGAAAAGCCTTCAACAAATCGAAGTTACGTACAAACTGGTAATTCATATCTGTTCCCCACTCTTCATAGAAAGACAAATCATAGAGCACTTTATGTCCTCCATTTTCAAAAATTCTACCCAGCAGATATTGGTGCATCTGAGAACAAACTCCGCCATCCATAAGTACTATCACTTGAGGGGCTATCAGTCTATGTTTTACAGCCTTTCTATACAGGCTTTTCTTCCACCTTTCTATGATTTTCATTTCTCTATAATTTATTTTTCCAATTATAATAATACAGTCTCCAATATCCCAACAACGATGATAACCTATAAGTAGTAACTATCTTCTTCTCACGGCGTGACAGTAATTTCCAAAATTCCGGATAATCCCCAAGCCCTATCATCAACCGATTCATTTCTTTATTAACATCCTTTACCTTTTTCCAATGGAGCCGCGCTTGAGTATTCTTTATATGGAACAAAGCTAATTCTCTTGCAAATTCCTCATGCAATCCGTTCCGTTCTATATAGTCATCAAACCAGCGCACATAAACATTGAAATCAAGATATGCTCTCTCTCCCAAATCGTGAGATACCGAAGAGGAATAAACATAATAATCAAGAATCGGAGTATTTATAGAAACAACTTTTCCCGAACGAACTAAAATCTGCGTAGACAAAGCAACATCTTCTCCAAACGAGATGCCGAGCCTTTCAATCCCCTCATCATATAAAGAACGTAAATGAAACTTGGTCCACATAGCCCAATATGCCCTTGAACAGAGGATACATTTTAAATATTCAATCCCGGACATTTGTTCAAACTCCATGCTGTCCGACTCCTTTCTTCCGCCATCTTCACAAAAAAAGAAAGGAGCAACAACAACATCGGCTTGAGTCTCCTCAGCACGGTTCACCAAACATCCTATCGCATTGCTCATCAAAACATCATCACAATCCAAATACTGTATATATTTCCCCCGTGCCCGATTCACACCTATTCTTCTCGCTTCGGATATTCCTCCATTCTGTTTGTTTATAACAATAATACGACAATCCAACTTTACATAATTTTCTATAATGACCGGAGTATTATCCATACTTCCATCATTGACCACGATGATCTCTATATTCTTGTAGGATTGGGACATAGCACTTTGAAGGCATCTCTCTAAATATTTCTCACCATTATAGACACAAATTATAATAGAGACTAAGGGAGAAAGGGTATCGTTCATCATATTTACAATTACATTCTACAAGCCCAACAAAGTACAGAAACTTGATGCAAAGTTATCAATACCATACTTTTCCTCTATTGCAATGGAATCGATGTTTTTGGAGAGCATTTTTCTAACGTTTTCATCCCGCAATATTTCTATCTTTTCTGCTAATTCCGCAATATTTCCTTTCTGGTAAAGGAGCCCATTCACTCCATCCTCAATGCGTTCCGGATTTGCCCCCACATCAGAAAGGATTAATGGCAACCCGCATTTCTGAGCTTCTACAGCAACCCTACCAAAAGTTTCAAAAGTGGAACAAACCAACACAACGTCAGCCAAAGCATAATAAGAAACCACCTGTTGCGTGTAAGAGACAATTTTTACATTGTTATCCAGACCATTATCTTGAATATATTTTTGGCATTTGGGCATAAAGCCAACATCCGGGCCAACCAGATAACAAAGAATATCCTTCCCTTCAGCCACTATTCTCTTTACCGCCTGCAAAAGTTCCATCTGTCCCTTATTAGAGTCAAAAGCGCCGACCAACAAGATAGTATACCGCGTATGTCTATCACATTTCACATCCACTCCAACCGTCATCGGCAATTCTACAGCTTGGGTGATGCTGCTTATTTTTGCGCTTGTCATCACCTTTTGATAATGAAACTCTGCATATCTGGAAGTTACCAATATCTTATTTGATAATTTATCAATCGCTCTAAAGATAAAACGAAATTCAAAAACAGGATTAAGATTCAGCCAAGTCACATCAGGTATCTCATGGATAAACCAACAGTGCTTTATCCCTAACATCTTACATGATATTGCCAAATGAGGAAAAACCACAGTATTTGTCATTCCATAGTCCGGCTTTATCCTTCTCAAGTAACGGGTTAATTTAATGGAATACTTCGATAGTTTACGAATATAAGAAAGCTTCTCTCTCGTGCCGATATCCATGTCCTTACCTACAAGCCACCATTCCATTTGTAAGAACCTATAGCCATCAATATAAGGGGAGCAGGCATCAAGCAAATCTCCCGGACCAGGAAGAACCATATAGAGTTGCCAATCAGGGTGAATATGCTTAAGCCCCCGCAATAGATCCAATAAACATCTTTGTGCTCCTCCGGCACAATCACTAACATGTGATAAAAAAACCAATTTCATAGCAACCACAATTAGCTTACAAGATATTTGTACACATATTTAATACAGTGCTGTAAATGTTTCCATGAATAAGGGTAAGCTAAAAAGTCCTTCAGCACCACCTTCGCCTCAGGATATCCCGCTTTCAATAACTTACGCAAAAAGACACTGAAGGTATATTCTTCCTGCTTCCTCATTTCTTTTTCTCCCAATTCAAATCCCTCTATTTTCATTGGAAGCATCTTATTCCACTTCAATTTGTGCATTTTAATCGTATCTTGATACCAACTTTGATTAAAATTCCCTTGTGAAGAATGCTCTATCAAGACCTCAGAAGAACAACATACATAATTTTTATAACAACGATCCGCAGCTATTTGCAATGTAAAATCCAAGTCATAACAATGGAAACCCGTCAACAATTCCTCATCAAAAGGATATTTAGCCCATACATCCTTACGCACAAACATGGCAAAGCCATCCAATACCAGCACTTCCTTAAAAGGATGCTCCATAGTAACCGATGCTACACGAAATTGGGTTTCAGTTCCAACGCTCTGATAATAGAATATAACATCCCACTTATACACATCTCCCCATCCCGAATAGCATTTCAATTTCACCTTACTACCGGCAAAACCTATCACCCCACAATCCGGTTCCTTAAGTTTCTTCTCAATGCACTTTCCCCAGCCTACCGAATGAAACTTTACATCCTCATGGACAAAAAACAAAAAGGGATAATGTGCCCGAGAAGCTCCCTCATTATACGCACGCGCTATCGGCCATTGTTTTTCACGATTATCAATAGCAATGATTTCATAATCAACACCAATAGTATCATGAATATTCCGGGTTACTTGCTCCAAACGTTCGGGAGATACCGAACAAATTATGATTGAAAGCATAATCTGATGCTATTAGTTTGTATTATTTTGCAATATCTCATCATAAACAGCCAGTCTTCTCTCCAACATTTCCTGAGGATTATAAAGTTCACGCAAACGCTTCAATGCTTGCGTCGCCAGCCTGACTTGCAATTTTTTATCCGCTTCCAAACGAATGACTGCTGCTGCAAAATCAGTTGCGCTATCAGCAATCAAACACTCTTCATTGTGACGTAGGTCAATTCCCTCAACTCCTTTTGTCGTAGTTACAAAAGAAGCCATAGAGGAAACCGCATCCAATATTTTCATCCTCATACCACTACCAATACGAATTGGCACCAGAACGATACTCCCATTCAAGTATTCCCGCAAATCCTCCACATAACCCACTAACTCCATTTCCGGACATACTGCCTGAAGACTTTTCACGTAACGGCTCTTCCATGTCCCAATCACTTGAAAAACAAATTTAAAACCCTGAACACGCAAACAAGGGGCTACTTCATGACAAAACCAATCTACTGCATCCTGGTTCGGGTAATGATTTTCACTTCCAACAAATGTCAGACGAACAGAGGCCGACTTCACAATTCTGTCATAAGCAGACTCTATCTGTACCACTGCCGGAGAAACATAAATATTGCATTCTTGTCCAACCAAGTCTGCCAACAATAAACGGTCAATATCCGTCAATGCAATTACATGCTTATATTGACGTAAAGCGGCTTTCTCCATATCCTTAGCAATGCCATAGAGCATCTTGTCTTCATCTGTTACATGAGTAAGGCATTCCATTTCATTTTCATTACGTATATACCTCAGTTCATGATGCACAAACACTGTTTGTACATCTTTTGGCAATAGATACCCCAATGTTATCAATGGATAGAACTCAACCTGAATAATATCAAATCCACGACGTGAGATGTCAGACACATACTCTACGTATGCCTTGGGAAAAGGTTTAAAACAAGAATTCTTCAACGTCATATTCTTATACGGACGCTCTTGCTGAAAAGAATACAGTTGCCGTTGCATCTTGCGGGAAATGGATTCAGACATCTTTTTTAACCAACGGTAATATCGGGGGCAACGAGTCTTAGGTTCTGCATCTTCTTCCCTAAAAAGATAGAAATCAACATTTGTCCATAAAGCCCTTAAACTTTCGACATCATTCATCTCCTTATTTTCCGGAGAAAGCAACAAAGACACAGACATTTTGTGCCGGATATATTCCACCATATTGAAAAAGGCCTGATTACCTCCAGCAGTCAACGGATAAGGCACACAAGGAAGTATAAAAAGAATTTTCTTCATTATCTCTTTCGATTTCTAAGTTTCAACTTACACATGCGGAATGCCACACTTAATGATACAGAAGGGCAAATATACCATAAACTACGACAAATACCCATAAGATCATGTAATTTATAACGATCTTGCAAACTATAATGCAATATCGTATGGGCATATTTCTTTATCGCATGCTGTAGTTTTCTATCTTGAAGTCTGTCCGAGTAAAAAACTGAAACCCATTTTATAAATTGCCTTGTAGCTACTATCTTCTCTTCATCATAATTGAAGGAACAACTTATATTCTCGCCCATCACATTTCGCCAACAAACCGGCTTACCCGGCAAAGGAATCATTCCACCTGCATTTTCACCTATGCTTGTCCACGTTGCATCGTCTGAACACCACGCCAATGGAAACTTCACAAAACCGCCTATCCGTTCATATATATCACGAGTAAAAACATATTCACAAGCAGCCGAATAAATTCTTCCTTCCAATTTATCCAACAAAAACTGATAGCCCGAAACCGGATATTCCTGCAATGAAGGATTTTTATGTATTATCTTGCCATTTTCATCTATCACAGCAAGGGGAAAACGGAACATCCCATGCCTCGTACCATAGCATTCTAATGCTTTTATAATACGCTCTACCCCGTCCTGCGGCATCAAATCATCATCTGAAAAGAACCAAACAACCGGTTCTTTTGCAAGTGCTATACAACGGTCCCAATGCCCCGGCAAATCCACTCCACCCAGATTAGTATCAAAACGTCGATAGACAATATTCATTTTATCCGCATAATCAGAAACAATTTCCTTCAGATTCTGAGGACTTGCATCATCACCTATGTAAACAGTAAAACTCCGACAAGTCTGTACGACAATAGAATCCAATGTCTGTCGGAGGAAGCGGCACTTATATGCCAGAATAACAATTGCTATCTTTTCTTCCATAGAAATCATCCCTCTACAACATTCTTTTTTATCACTTCCAGATAACGTTTTCCATAATGTAAATCCGGTTCCAGATAGTTCCCTTCAGCCCACTCATTCCATGATTTTACAAATGCAAGCCGATGGTCTAAAGGCTTATTCTCAATACGCTTTATCGCTTCTTTCATATGTCGGGCAAAATAAGAAGGTTCAGCGTGATTCAAGACCAACGATTTACCACGGGAACGTGGAGAATGATCCCAGTTAGGAATAATGGTAGGTATAATATTCTCTTCATATTCTTCATCACCCACAAAGAAAGAACTGGCCTTCTTATACTCCACAACCTTAGGAATACGAAATATTTTATGTTTCCATTTCGCATATTTATAAGTCAGAGCAGCTTTCTTCTCAAAGTCAAACAAGCGTACAACATTAATAGCATCAAACCCCATTTTCATAAGTCTCTCTTTTTCTTCTTTCAAATGATAGGTTTGTCCTATGAAATAAACCCCCTTCAAGCCATTCTGCACAGCTAAAGTACGCCAGAGTTCAATGAACTCTTTCATCTCCGGATGATCCAAAGGATGATAAACCATAAACAACGGTTTCTCATCCACTGTAATATAGCGATGGTCTTTAAAAGCAGGTAATACCTCGTGGAAATGAGCTATATAATCTTGTTCTCCCGGATAAAGCTGATTTATCAAAGTATCTTTGCTCTTTATGCCGTGATAAAAGCCCCTCCATGACTCATTAGCCCAAGCCAGACAAAAAGGAAAATCCGGTTCATCAGAAGACAATACTTCATTAAACGGGCGCTCTAAGAGTCTCTTTCCATTTCCAAACCAATAATGCCAGTAACAAAAGCCTTCGATACCATATTCTTTTGCCATGTCAGCTTGCGCCTTACGTGTTTCCGGCACTCGCAAATCATAATATCCCAAATCTGCCGGCACCTTAGGCTGATAATGTCCTGGAAACAATGGACGTGCCTTTCCTACATTAGTCCATTCCGTAAAACCTTTCATCCACCATCTGTCGTTTTCTGGTATTGGATGAAATTGAGGTAGATAAAAAGCTATAACCCTTGCTTTATTCATTATTGAGATTCAATTAAAGTTATAATGTTTGGAATTTATACCGTTTAGATTTGAAGAATGTCCTCACTAAACGGTAAATACATCTATAAACCTTTAGATGACAATACATCATACGGCGCTTAAATATATGCATAACATCCAATTGCGGCCACGACACATTATCAAACTCCTGCATTCTGGCTAATACATCATTGATAACATCATCTATCAAAGAAGATTGAGGAAGCATCATCAAATGGTCAATCAAATGAATTCCCCGTTCATGTACACAATAAGGAGCTTTATCCCATATTTCTTTTTCTCGCACAAATTTCACTTGTTCATAGACAGTTTGAAAGAGCAGATATTCCTTTTCGTAATTATACAATTTACCTTGAGTAGTACTTCCTTCACGTTTCAAATAATGATATTTAGGACAGTCTTGCATAACGACTTTCTGCGTTTTATAAAATATCTGATAAGAAACTGCAATATCTTCAAAAACTCTATTTACCGGAAAATATATTCCAGCAAATAATTGACGCTTATACAACTTATCCCACATATAATTTCTTATACGCTTATCTTCTACCAATGTTCGGATAGCTTCTTCACGAGAAAAGCTGGAGAATTGCCCAGAAGAGTGCTTCACTCTGGTCTTTACGGCAGTTTCTATATAATGCGAGCAAATGGATATATCCGCCCCATTCTCTTTCAGTAAGTGATACAAGAATTCGTACATATCCGGTTCAATCCAGTCGTCGCTATCCACGAAACCAAGGAGTTCACCTTGAGCTACCGCCAAACCTCTATTCCTGGCTGCACTCTGACCTGCATTCGTCTGGTGGATAACCTTTATCCGCCCATCCCTTTGGGCAAATAAATTACAAAGCTCTCCCGAACCATCGGAAGAGCCGTCGTCAATCAATATTATTTCCAGATTCTTATAAGTCTGCCCGCAAATGGATTGCAGGCATTTCTCCAAGTAATTCTTTACATTATAGACCGGTACAATAATACTTATCAGAGGTAGTGTCTCAGTGTTCTCCATAAGCTATGACAATTACCACAACCGCAAAGTGGCCATCAACGGATAGCCCACCCGCCATCGCAATTTAAACTTACGCACCAGATTCCAGGGCTTGGTTCTGGTCTTACCTTGAAAATACCAGATGTAGTTGTTTACGGCATCCAGTACCCGTGAAGAGGACTCACCGTCCAGATGCGCCTCATGCTTGTGCACGTAGGCACGCATCTGCTCCATCAGTTCTGCCGGACGGGAAATGGCCTTTTCTATCGCTCCTTCCACAGCATCCGTCTCGGTGACATTCAGCAAATGGGGTCCCGGCATGGTATTGCAATAAGTCACCACCGGTTTGTCCAACATCATCGCCTCAACAATCACAGACGAAGCATCGGACAACAGCACATCCGCACTGTTCAGCAGCTTGGCATCAACAAGTCCACCCTCGTGGAAAGTAATATTGGGGCAGGAAGCGGCCAGTTCCTTGTATTTCTTGAGGACTTCCATATCCGAGAATTTCGGATGGAACGAAATAATCCAATCCCAGTTCTTCTCGCGCACCAGTCTCTTGATGGTATCAAACAGATGAGGAGCAGAAGTTATATTTTTTGTAAACGTAGAAGAGTACAAAACTACCGGACGTGCATTATGAGGAGTATGTGCACGTTCCTTCACGAAAGTATCCGCCTTGCACCAGCCAGTTTCGTATACCTTAAAGAAGCCGTATTTCCTCTCAAGCTCCTTGAAAGGAAGAGTGCTCGTTTCTCCTTGCGTGCAATAGACATCGAACCATCCGCGGACAGAAAAATGGTCGTCCTTTTCATCGCCACGCTTATTGATGGGGTAGCCATGAAAAAGGGAAACTTTCACTCCCGGGAAGAAATCATAAATATAGTTGCCCGGCGCAAACACGGCAATAGGCTGATAATCCATCACTTCCTGAACAGATTGAAGCCACCTCTCATCTTGATCCAACAGAACCGGGCAGTCTGGTTCAACAAACCATGCGACCTCATCCCCTCTACGCCTGATTTCGTCCTGAAGCGGGCGAAGTATAGGATAGGAATAGGCTACCGAAACGAAAAATAAATAATGCTTCTTCATACACTCAAAATATCACGGCAACGACACAATCGTCACCTCAAATTACCAATAGAACAATAAAATCCAGCCCTTAGTTTGTAACAGTTTTGCTTTCTTTGCTTTAAACGTCTGCAAAGTAAATACAAGAATTCTGCATATACTGCATCAATCCAGAAAAAAAAATGACTTTTATCAACTTTTCTCCAAAAGTTGCTGTTTATGAAGCTTTTTCTTCTCTAAAATATCTATCTTTGCACCCCAATATTTTAAAAATACTATTTTATGAGAAGAAATCTTTTTCATTGCTCCAACAGCCAACAAGGGGCAACAGATAAAGTGACTCTTTTGTTCGGAATCACCATTTTTTTCAAATTCCTGCTATTCGATTTCATCTGGAGCATACCCACCACATTCGCTTCATTCTCTACCATCGAATTTTATGCGACCAAAATAATAGCCACCCTCGTACTTCTCGTCCCCTATAAGTTCTTCCGGCTCTGGAAAACAGAGATAGTCATCATGCTTTTGCTGGATATACTACTGATTGTCAACCTGATGTATTTCCGCACCTACTATACTGCCATCCCACTTAACAGCTATGGACTTTCTGGAAACCTCGCCGATTTCACCGGAAGCGTTTACGACTCCTTCCGCTGGTACGACATCTTCTTCCCTCTATCTACCATTGCCAGTATCCCCCTTTATTGGCATTACAAAAGAAATACCGCCGGAAGAACATCATACAAGTATTACGGAGGAGCTTTGGGAATCGGTATCCTGCTGTTTGCCATCACCACCCTGGCCAAAGGAGGATTCAAGGAAGCATACAACACCGTCCGCCAGAAAGCCTATCTGTGTGCAAGCACCACTTCCATGTATACCGTCTTCGGAAGCCTATGCTATGACCTCATCAACCAGAAGCAGGAGGCCACCCCACAGATACAGCAAGAGATAAAGGAGTGGCTGAGCCAGAAACCCGGACATCACCCTTTGGCCGGACGTATCGGAATCCGCAACAACTGCATCGTCATCCTGGCAGAATCTTTGGAAAGCTGGGTACTCGAAAGGGAAGTGGAAAGGCAAGAGATTACTCCATATCTCAACAAACTGCTGCAAGACTCCACCACCTTATACGCTCCCCACGTACTGACGCAAGTGAAAGGAGGACGTTCCATTGATGCACAGCTGTTGCTTTGCGCCGGTATGCTGCCTATCAACAGCGGCACATACAGCAGCCAATATCCTGACCACACCTACGGAACCCTGCAAAAAGCCATGCATCAGCAGAAGAACTCGCGCAACTACCTCCTGACCATTGATAAAGTATCGACCTGGAACCAAGGCGTCATAGCCTACAGTTTCGGGACCGACACCATCATTGCTTATCATGACTTTGAACTGACAGAGGCCTTTGGCACGCACAAACGTACCGGAGACGGCTCCTTCCTGGCGCAATGCAGCCAAAAAATAGAGAAGGGGGAAATCTGGAAGAAGGGGGAGAATGTTTACATGCAGCTGGTGACCTACTCCGGCCATGCTCCCTTCAAATTGCCTGAAGAATTGAAAGAGATTCATTTCTCTCCGGCCATTCCACAGAAAATGAATGACTATATGACCACTGCACGCTATACGGACAAGGCGATAGGAAAATTCGTGGAGTACTTGAAAACACTCCCACAATACGACGAGACCCTTATCGTCATCACCGGTGACCACGAAGGACTGGCTACCTACCGTGAAGAATTGTGTAACGCCCCCGGTGGCAAGGGTATCGTATCCGACAAGACATTCACCCCTTTCATCATAGTAAACTCTCCGGTAGGCATGCGTTATGATAAAGTGATGGGACAAATCGATATGTACCCCACCTTACTGAACCTGCTCCAACTGGATGATTACTACTGGAGCGGATTGGGCCAAAGCATCCTCGACCCATGCAAGAAAGGATTCGCCATCAGCCCCCAAATGGAGGTGGTAGGTGAAGAGCCCACCCCGGCAGAAGCCGAGTTCGCTAAAAAAGCATACGATATTTCCGACCAGATGATACATTTTGATTATCTTTGCTCAAAAGCGAAGATAGGCGGCACCTCAAAATAAAAAATGAACAAGTTCATTTTGTTCTGCTTTCGGTTTGCACTATCTTTGCACCGTTCAAAAGAAGTAAAATGTAAATAAAAGCAATGAAGGTACATATTCATCCGCACTATGCCGCCTACGAGAGTTATATCCGAGCCATCCCATCGGAAGAATATGAACGGGAAGAGGTTTATTGTAACCGAAGGAACACAGTCGAAAGAGTGCGGTTCGGAGACAAGGACTTCGTAATCAAGAAATACAAAAGACCTGCCCTCATAAACTGCCTCATTTACACTTGGTTCCGCAAAAGCAAAGCGCAGCGCGCCTTTGAATATGCAGAACTTTTTCTGCAACGGGGAATAGAGACCGCCCCTCCGGTAGCTTATATAGAAATCAAAAAGAATGGTTTCTTCCACACCGGATACTTTATTTCCGAATACCTCCCCTACCCGCTTGTTACGGATATGTTCGGTACGGAAATGGAGGAAGAAGAGAAAAAACGGCTAAGACATGACCTCGTAGACTTCACTCTCCAATTACATCTGAACAAGGTCTTGCCACTGGACTATAATCCCAAGAATATATTTTACCGGAAGACAAACGGCAAATATCACTTCGCCCTCATTGACATCAACCGCCTGAAGCTCGGTAAAGTACCCGGTATCAGAATGTCCATGAATGCCTTCAGCCAACTGGGTATTCCCGCCGATGACTTCATGAAAATAATACCTCTATATGCCGAGCAAAGAGGATTCGATATTGAAGAATGCATATTCTTCACTCTCTTCAGCAGACTGAAATGGAGAAAGCAAAGACAATTTAAAAATTTCGTCAAAAGCAAGCTTCATTTCTGAAATGTCGTATCTTTGTACCAACGAGATTAGAAAATTATGCAAGATTATATCATCCAGTCCATCCAAGAAGGTATCAGGCTCAAAGAAAATATCCTGAACAACCGGCAAATGCTTACCGACATCGAAACCGTCGGCAATCTGATAGTACAAGCCCTTCGACAAGGGCACAAAGTCTTGCTTTGCGGTAACGGCGGCAGTGCAGCCGATGCCCAGCATATCGCTGCCGAACTCGTCGGACGTTTCGTGACCGAACGGGAAGGCCTGCCCGCCATCGCCATGACAACCGACACTTCCATCCTGACCGCAGTCAGCAATGATTATGGCTTCGACCGCGTCTTCGAACGGCAGACAGCAGCCTTGGGAACGAAAGGTGATATTCTGATAGGCCTTTCTACCAGCGGCAACTCTCCCAACGTAGAGCATGCCTTGCAGAAGGCACAATCTATGGGCATCACCACCATAGGGCTCCTGGGAAGGGATGGAGGAAGGTGCAAGGAACTTTGCAATTACCCGTTGATTATACAGCACGCCGAATCTGCCAGGATTCAAGAAGTGCACATTACCATCGGACATATCTTGTGCGGCATCGTTGACAATAAACTGTTCTCCCATGAATAAAGCGATTTTCCTTGATCGGGACGGTACCATCAATGTTGATTTCGGCTACGTTTACAAGACCCAAGAGCTTGAATTATTGCCCGGTGTAGCCGAAGCACTCCGCATTTTTCAGGAATTGGGTTATCTGCTGATTGTCATCACGAACCAATCCGGTATTGGACGTGGCTACTTTACACTGGAGGACGCCGAACAGTTCAACCAGGCACTCGCCCAAGAGTTGGAAAAACATGGAGTTATACTGAACGATTTCTATACTTGCCCTCACGCTCCGGAAGAACATTGCGAATGCCGTAAGCCTTCTCCTTTCATGGTGACGGAAGCGATGAAGAAATATGAAATCGACCCATCCCAATCCTATATGTTCGGAGATAAGAAATCGGATACGGAATGCGGCGAAAGAAGTGGTGTCAAGTCCTTCCGGGTCACCTCTGAGCATTCACTTCTATATTGGGCCAACCAATTAAAAAACAACCTATTATGAATACAGAATTAAACAGTATAAAGGGAAAGAAGGTACTCGTTATCGGAGACGTGATGCTGGATACTTACCATATAGGGAACGTGAAAAGGATTTCTCCCGAAGCACCCGTACCAGTGGTCCGTGTCACCCGTACCTACAATGTATTGGGAGGAGCGGCCAATGTTGCAAGAAATCTGTTGGGACTGGGTTGCTCGCCGTATGTCGTCAGCCTGCTTGGCAACGACCACAACGGAAACACAATGCAGGAGATGTTCGCTGATTTGGGTATCAGAAACGAACTGTTTCATACAGAACACCCAACCATCACCAAAACCCGCGTAATAGGCAACAGCCAGCAAGTAGTACGGCTGGACTTTGAAACAGAAAATGAATGCCTGAACGAAGAGACTGAGCAGAAATTGCTGGATGCCGTGAAGCGTGCACTCCCCGAAGTGGACATGACATTCCTACCGAAGCAAGGGAAGTATATGACGTTTCAGGTGCAGGCGATACTGTCGTGGCAACTTTAGCAGCTGCGCTGGCAGCCGGTATCCCTATTGCAGATGCCATTTATCTTGCCAATAAAGCGGCCGGCATTGTAGTCGGGAAAATAGGCACCAGCCCCATTCTGTTCAAAGAGTTGCAGGACGAGCTACAAATCGGGAAACCGGCCAGCAAACTTATTCCTATTCCCCAACTTGCAGATACTATAAAACAACTGCGTGCGCAGGAGCGCAAAATCGTATTCACAAACGGCTGCTTCGACATTCTGCACAAAGGACACGTGTGCTATCTGGAAAAGGCCAAAAGACTGGGGGACGTACTTATCGTAGGATTGAATTCGGACAGCTCGGTAAAACGTCTGAAAGGGGAATCGCGCCCCATCAATGATGAAAACGCCCGCTCCACAGTCCTGGCAGCCTTGGAAGCAGTGGACTACGTAGTGATTTTTACGGAAGACACCCCTCTGAATCTCATCAAGACAGTTGCACCGGACGTGTTGGTAAAAGGTGGCGACTATGCCATAGAAAACATTGTAGGCAGGGAGTACGCCCAAGAAACAGTAACTATCCCTTTCGTAGACGGTTATTCCACTACAAAGACGATAGGCGCCATCAACCAAGAGAAGCAATAATCTTTTCAGCGACTTGTTGGGGGGTAATATCCACCATACACTTCTGATAAACAGCCAGCTTGCATTTACCCCGTCCGTCTTTGGTGCACGGACGGCAAGGCAGGGCTGTTTCGAGTATTTCCACCGTAGGTCCCGTAGGGAAACCGAAGGCCGTAGGTCCCATCAAGGCAAAAGCAGGAACACGGAACAAATCAGCGGCATGCATAAAACCCGTATCAGCGCTGATTACCAGATTGGAACGCAACACTATGTAAGAAGACTCCATCAATGAGGTTTGTCCCGCAAGGTTAACTACCCGTTCCGGTGCAGCACTTCTGATTTCCTCACAGAAAGTATCCTTCGGACCAGCCAGAATAACAAATTTATACTCAGGAAGAAGGGCAACCAATTCTTTCCAATAGGAAACGGGCCAGCGTTTCATTTCCCAGTTGGCAGACGGCACCAGCGTAATCATATCTTTGGTTACAAAGTTCTCATACTTGCTACGTATTTGCATCGGGAAATGCCAGTCGTGATAGTTGTCCGGAAAATGCGTAATTCCCCATTTCTTCAATGGTTTCTGAAAAGACACCATCCCCCTGAAAGGCTTGTCGAAATGGTTGATTCCCAGTTTGAACAACAAAAAGCGTTTGCCTCTCTCTTTGCTCCGCAGAGCAACGTAAGGTTTCACAAAAGGCAATGGAGACACTATCAGCTTCAATATGTTGGAACGGATATTACTATGAGCGTCATAAATGTAGTCGAAATGCTCTTTTCTCAAATCAGCCGCCATTTTCAACAACCCGGCAAGTCCGGTCTCCTTGTCAAACGCCCAGATTTTATCAATCCTGCCATCCATCGACAAGGTCCCCACCATATCTTTCCGGGTAATCCAATGAATTTCCACATCTGCAAACCGTTCACGTATTCCACCGATAATTCCCATACACTGGATAATATCCCCTATCGAACTGAAACGGATAATTAAGAATTTGGTCATAACAAATTTATTAGAATTGCTGATTCGGCACAAAAGTAATAACTTAATTCAAGTTTCGCAAATAGCGATATAGGCTAATCATACAATATAGAACATCAGCCTACACAAAACACAAACATAAAAATTCAATCCAAGTCCAAACTATTGTCTACAAGAAATCTAGAGGTATTATATATCACTCATAAAACAGTATATTTCACACCAATATTGTTTTTGCATATTATAAAATATAAATGTTTTCAAGTAATTATAATCAAAAACTCCATTTATATAAATATCTTTGTACTTATTTTCTCAATTAGCAAAAGATGACAGCTATAAAATCTCAAAACAGATTATTTTCAATCGTTATACCTACATGGAATAACCTTGCTTTCCTAAAACTATGCATACAAAGTATCCAAAGAAACTCTTACTACAATCACCAAATCATTGTACACGTAAACGATGGAAGTGACGGAACCTTAGAGTGGATAAAAAAAGCAGGTATTGATTACACACATTCTGAGCAGAATATCGGAGTATGTTTTGCTATGAATATGATGCGCACTAAAGTCAAAACTGATTATATTCTATTTTTGAATGATGATATGTATGTACTCCCTTTTTGGGACAAGGTTCTCTATGACGAAATAGAAAAACTGTCTGACAATTATTTCTTTCTTTCAGCTACATCAATACAACCACATACACAAAGCGCATCAACCATCTTAGCCAATTATGGAGACAGTATCGAAACTTTTCAAGAAGATAAATTACTGAAAGAATACATGAACTACAAAATAAACGACTGGATGGGAGCTACCATTCCTCCCAATATCGTACACCGGGACATTTGGGATTTAGTAGGCGGTTATAGTATAGAATACTCACCCGGAATGTACAGCGACCCAGATTTCACCGCAAAATTATATATGTGTGGAGTCAGATTCATGAAAGGGCTACAAGCCAGTCGCATCTATCATTTTGAAACAAAATCAACTACCCGCATACGCAAGAATTGTGGTCAAATGCAATTTCTATTAAAATGGGGCATGACTTCATCCACATTCCGCAAAGTTTTCACTTACAAAGGAAAAGATTTCAAATCCCAAAAGATAGGAACTTTCAAAACAGGAAATAGATTCAAAATAAGCCTAATACGCGGCCGCCTAAAAGCCATATTTTATTTATTAACCAAAGATTTCGGTCCCTTATGGAAATTTTGGAAAAAAACATTTGTCTAACATTTCCCTAAAAGAGCAAAATTATAAAATAGAATTGGAACTTTCTTGTGAAGAATAGGGCTTATCCAAATCCAAATAGTGGAAATTATGCTGTCTCTGCCCGCTTTGTTTCGGTATAACCATGTAGTCTCCATATTTTCGGGTCAGATAGGCGTCATAATCTTGTACTCCCCACACTGTTTCGCCCTCAAACGAAACGGGAGTCGGAGCTCCCAGCTCTGCCTTGGGCATAATACCGCGCATACCGTCGTCATAATCACAGACTAAAGAAGACTTGTCAAAGTCATAGGTGGTCATCACATTTCTGATACTCCTCTGTACGCCGGCAGTAGTAAAAAGTCTCCGGCACAGCAGCGGCAACCATGAGCCGGGACCTTTTCCATGTTTATAAGGGTCGCGGTAGATAAAATAGAGCACCCGCTTGTAAAATTCATACCGGGCAAAATGAATCCTCTGTTTCAGGTTGCTTTGCGGTACACCGTCCAATGGAAATACGTCCAAGTAGATACCTCCCAAGTATTTCAAATGCATACGCTCGATAAGAGTCGTATCCGCATCTTGTATCTTGGCAAAAGGTAATGGATAATTCGGATCATTTTCTGCGCAGACAGCCTCATAAGGCTTGGGAAGCCATTCCTTGGAATGAGACATCAACAAATCATAATCAGCCCTCGGCATACCGATATCCAAATCATCGTCCCAAGGGATAAATCCCTTATGACGGACTGCACCAAGCATAGTACCGGCCATTATATAATAGCGCAAACCATGTTCTTTACAAACTTTATCCACAGCAAGCAATATCTTCAAAATACGAAGCTGCAAAGGACGTATATCATAATCTGCCATAAAAATCAGCCCATTAATTAATAAAGTTGTGAAGGAATCAACCGCTGTGCTTGTTCAAAGTCATTCACCGTATCAAGCTCCACAGAAAAATATTCGGTAGTGTCAAGCGCATAGAAAGAGTGTCCTTGCGGTATGAGACGCTCAAAAGCACGTTCATAGAAGATATTATCCAAACCTTCTTTGGTAATCATAACCTCCAATTCCCGGAAAAGCGCTTCTGTATAAGCGGCAGACATCTTCTCGATGCCAATAGACTCGCCAATAGCTCGGGATATGGAGCACGTCTTACTGATTTCCAACACCTTGCCATCATTGTCCGCTATTACCTTGATTTCCTCTTCCCCCAATGTATGATGGTTCAGAGCCAACGCATCCGCTTGACCATATCCAAGCAACTTGGCTACAATCTGCGGGTCAAAAAGGATATCGCTGTCCAGCAACAGAATGTCCTCTTTATCTACATAAGGCCGTGTAAGCCATAAAGAGTAGATATTATTGGTAGAAGCATATTTCTCATTATAGATAAACGTAACCTCCAATGCCGGATAATGAGCTTCCAGAAAGTTCACAATCTGCTGCTGTCTATAACCGGTGACAATGACAAACTCCCGAAAGCCATTCTGCAGCAATGCATCAAAGGCTCTTTGCAGCAAACAACGCTCTCCAACTTTCAACAGACATTTTGGAGTGGTATCAGTCAACGGACGCAAACGCGAAGCTATCCCTGCAGCCAATATAACCGCTTTCATTGTAATGCAATTTTTTTAATGGTGTCAATGACAATACGGTTCTGTTCAGGACGCCCCAAGGTAATACGCAAATGGGTATTGATGTCTGGTTCATTCATGAACTTCACCTTATAATCCTCGTCGGCAAAAGCTTTCTGTAAGCGTTCTTTCAAGACAATCGGATATTTTATAAGGACAAAGTTCGCCACCGACTCATATACCTTGAAACCAGGCAACGTCCCTATCTCCGCTTCAAAGCAGGCGCGACTCTCATTCATCAGCCGTGCTATATTCCGGTAATGCGCATCCGATTTCAGTGCGGCAATAGCAATATCCTCAGAGATACGGTTATAACCCAGATATTTGTTGCTGTATTTGCCAAAGTTGGCCAACTCCTTACTCATAAACCCAAAACCCATGCGCAATCCGGGCAATCCGTAGAACTTGGAAAGCGTGCGTGAAATAATCAGGTTGGGATATTTATCAACCAGCATCTTAATATAGTCCGTATCAGTAGATACGAAAGAGGCATAGGCTTCGTCCACCAAAACGATGGTTGTTACGGGCAACTCAGCCAACAAAGCGTCCAATTCTGCAGGGGTCAGACCGTTACCGGTGGGATTATTGGGCGAAGCGATTAATAAGACCTTGGGATTCTCACGCTGTACCATCTCTTTCATGGCAGCGAAATCATATTTAAAGGTATTGCCATCCTCATACAATGGATACTGCAACGTATGCCCGTCCACTTCATCAGCAATGGATTTATAGTACCACCACGAGAATTTAGGAATGAGCATCGTCTTGTTCCCATCCTCTTGGGTCAGGAAATAGTGGACTGCTTGTTTCAATATATCTTCTCCACCATAACCCAACAGTACCTGCGGTTCATCGATTCCGTAAGTCTCGGACAGATAAACGGACAGAATGCTCTTCTTGCCTTCGTCGTAGATACGGGTATAGAAACAGAGTTTGTTTATATCAAAATTCTTTAGAGCCTCCACCACCTCTTGCGAAGGTGCATAGTTAAACTCATTTCGGTCCAAATAATTCATATCTTAGATTTCTTTTGTTAGTACTTTCCGATAACACTCCATCGTCTCACGCGCCATCTGCTCCTGCGTGAAACGCTGTGCCCACTTCAGCCCCTCCTCAATCATGGTGGCACGCAAAGAAGGCTCTTGTGTACGGGCAATCGCCGCTGCCAATCCCTCCACATCGTGGGGACTCACATACAATGAATGCCCCCCCCCCGCTTCTTCAAGACAAGAGCCGGTTGCTGCTACCACCGGAATGCCGGAATGCAAAGCCTCAAGAATAGGGATGCCAAAACCTTCGTAAACGGATGGGTATACAAAAGTCTCGGCCGACTGATAAATGGCAGGTAAATCGTCTGAAGGGATACCATGCAGAAAATGTACTCTGTCTTGCAATCCGGCTTTTGTCATAAACTCTTTCAGCTGATGGATATAGGCTGTGGGTCTCCCTACCAGAACAAAATGCAGTTCATCGGGCAGATACTCCAAAGCCTTCACAATGGCCAGCGCATTTTTACGCTCCTCAATGGTGCCCACCGACAAGATATAGCGTTCGGGCAACCGATAACTCCGCATCACCTCCTTGCGCTTATCCTTACCGACACGGCAGGCATACAGAGAACTACACCCTTGGTAAATAACGGAAATTTTATCCGCAGGAATTCCATAATAATGTATGATGTCACGCTTGGTACACTCACTCACGGCAATGATGTGGTCTGCATGCTTGCATGCATAGCGGCATTTGTAGTTATAAATCAAGCGGTCGACCAACGAAAAACAATGTGAAAGTCTCAGGAAAATAAGGTCGTGAACAGTCACCACACTCTTTACTTCCCGTACCCGATGGATGGTCAAGGGAAGTTCGTTACTCAGTCCGTGGAACAGCTGTATGTTGTCCCGTTTCAAAGTCCTGCGTATGCCTCCCACACGCCACAACGAAGTCATTCCTCTCCAGAGCCAATGAGACGGATAATGTACCGATACCGTTCCCCGGCTTTCGGCCACCATCGACGAGAGTTGCTGATTTTCACGGTGTACCGGAGCATACAGCCAATACTCGTTTTCCGGAGCAAAGGCTGACAATGACTGCACCACATACCGGCTGTAATTGCCCAATCCCGTAAAATTCTGCACAGCCCGTTTTCCGTCGTATCCTATTCTCATCTCTAAAAAGTTTCAGCTGCAAATGTACAAGATAATCCTCATATAGCAGTCTATTTCGCTTTCCTTTTTTGACAAAAACACAAATTCACCTATAAAACATAAGATAGAGATGAGCAATCACTTGCTGTCTGTTACAAAAACCAAGTACGGAGTCGGGCACATCCCCATTGCCCAATCCGTACTGGCCCATTGTTTTATCCTTCAAACACCTTATCTCCTTCCCGAAAACTACTTTATTCATCATCGGCCCACTGTTATGAACCAATTCAACCACACTAGTGAGCTGTTTAGTTCACTCAAGTGAACATCACGGCTCACTAACGTGGGCTGCTGAAGAATCCAAAAGTAAAACGAAAGAATGAAAAGGATGCAACAGAAGAAAGAAGGATGCGGAACGGAAGAAAACACGGGTGAGAGCAAAATTTACCCTCACCCTTTTCGATTGCTCTCACCCACCCCTGCAATGCCGATGAATAGGGAAGTTGAAGAAAAGAGTGAGAGCGGTGAGGGCAGAAATGCAAACTTAAAAACGGAAAGAGTCAAATTATTTTCCGGGCATTACTTAGCCACTTTGACGGATTAGTCGTATCTTCGCACGATGGAAAATCGTCGAAAAGAACAGCAGCATTATGAGAGTCATTGTTGACAACAAAATACCTTTCATTAAAGAAGCCATCGAAAAAATAGCCGACAGCGTGATTTATACTCCCGGCAGAGACTTCACTCCGGAGTTGGTAAAAGATGCCGATGCACTGATTATACGTACCCGCACCCGCTGCAACAAGGAATTGCTGGAAGGCAGTAAGGTCCGCTTCATTGCTACCGCCACCATAGGCTTCGACCATATAGATACGGAATATTGCCGTGAAGCAGGCATCGCTTGGACCAATGCCCCCGGATGTAATTCAGCATCCGTAGCCCAATACGTGCAATCAGCCTTACTATTATTGCAACAACTCAAAGGAGTACAACTGTCCGAATTGACATTAGGCATCATCGGCGTAGGCAATGTGGGTAGCAAAATAGCCCAAGTAGGGCAAGAACTAGGCATGCGTGTCCTGAAGAATGACCTGCCCCGGCAAGACAAGGAAGGAGAGAGCGATTTCAGTTCCTTGCAAGCACTCGCAGCAGAATGTGATATCCTCACCTTCCACGTACCTTTATATAAGGAAGGGCCATACAAAACATTCCATTTGGCAGACCATACTTTCTTCCGGTCATTAAAACGCTGTCCCGTCATTATCAATACCTCACGTGGAGAGGTGATTGAAACCAATGCGCTCCTGAATGCCTTAGAAGACGGACTGATTTCCGATGCCATCATTGATGTATGGGAGAATGAGCCTGATATCAATCTTACCTTATTGAATAGAGTGTTCCTTGGAACTCCCCATATAGCCGGTTATTCAGCCGACGGAAAAGCCAATGCCACCCGTATGTCCCTGGATGCCCTTTGCCGTTTCTTTCACATCAAAGCCGACTACCGCATCGCTCCCCCCCAACCCCGGAACCCGATTATTACCGCCGACAACCTGGCAGAAGCATATCTGCAAATGTATGACCCGAGAAGGGACAGCGAAGCACTGAAAACACATCCCGAACAATTTGAAAAATTGCGGGGAGACTACCCGCTACGAAGAGAAAAAGATGCTTACACTTATATCCCAAAGTAGCACATACATTTAGAGATACAGCCCGATAATACAAAAGACGTCACTATATAAGCTCCTCACACCTTTACTATCAATGCCGAATCAGAGGAAACTATAGGCAAAACATTACAATATCAATGCAAAAAAATATAGTTAGGGAAATCACTCAGTGAAGAATTTATTTTTTATGCAATTTCAACTCTGACGATTGCCATACAGTTTCTGTTTTATCTGATTCACAGTCCCCGGCTCGCCATGATGGACGTGGGAGGCTGGATGTTTTATATAACGGCCGCTTGCTCACATGCCGCCTTGTGGGTACTTATTCCTTACATCATATCCTTAATCGTAGCCATTACCGTCCGGCGCCATCAAGCCGCCGCCATCACACACATTATTCTTGTATCATTACTCAATATACTTGCTTACATAGACGGCAGTGTGTACAGTCTTTACAAGTTCCATATCAATGGTTTTGTACTGAATCTCCTGGTTGGAGAGGGCAACAGTGAGATTTTCACATTCAGCTTCTGGCTTTATCTAAAGATTGCAGGAGTATTAGTGGGTATATTTGCCGCCAATACTTTGCTAAGAATACTTGCAGGCCATTGTTATACCCGCCCGCTGTGGCTTCCGTCCTGTACTTGCCACTCTGATTTTGTTTGCACTATTCTCTAACTTTTATCATGCCTATGCCGCTGTAGCGCAAAAGACTTCAGTGATTCGCAGCGCCCCCTGCCTGCCCTATTAATTCCCGCTTACGGCAACCCGCCTGATGATGAAGTTAGGAGTGGTCTCATCCAAGGATGTCATTAAAATGAACTTCAACAACAAAAAGCAGTCTGCTGACCTCAACTATCCGATAGATTCTTTGAAATACGAAGTCCATTCCAACCCCAAGAATGTAGTGCTGATAACCATAGACTCATGGAACTACCGCGCCTTTAACCAGGACATTACACCTCATATCAGCCACTTTGCCGACAGTTGCAGCAGATTCACCTCCCATCTAAGCAGCAGCAATGGCACACGTGGAAGTATCTTCGGGCTTTTCTTCAGTCTCTCATCCATCTACTGGACTGATTTTGAGGTATCGGGCATACAGCCCCTGCTCATAGAAGAACTATTGAAGCAGAATTATCAGATAGGTATTTATCCCAGTGCTACAATCGTCAACCCGCCATTTGCCAAAATACTTTTCTCAAAGGTACCCGACTTGCGTACCCATACCGAAGGAAAAACCGTTTATGACCGCGACTGCCGTATTACAGCAGATTATCTGCAAGCACTCGATACGCTGGGCAGCGGTACAAAACCTTTCTTTTCCTTTCTCTTCTATGATTTGGCACACGGATATGAAGTACCGAAGGACAAGCTTTATCGTTTCCAACCGTCCTGGGAGTTCGCCGACTATATGAAACTGAACAACGACATAGACCCTACTCCTTTCCTGAACCTCTACTACAACTGCGTGGCGGAAGCCGACTCACTGGTGGGATGCGTCCTCCACAAACTTGAAGAAAAGAAACTGCTAGACAATACCCTGGTCATCATTACCGGAGACCATGGACAAGAATTCAATGAGAATCATAAAAATTATTGGGGCCACGGCAGTAATTATTCACCGGTACAAACACATATCCCCTTCCTATTATATGAACCGGGAGAACAGCCACATACCTACCATCACCGTACCACGCACTATGATTTTGCACCAACCCTAATGAATAAAGTGCTGGGTGTAACCAATCCGCCTTCCGATTACAATATGGGGCATTTAATAACCGATACTTGTCCACGGAACTGGCATATCGTGGGCGACAATCTCAATTATGCCTTTATCGTAGAAAATCATACTATTCTGGAAAAACACCCTTCCGGATATATAGAGATCAGCGACAGTGCATTGAATCCCCTGGAAAACTACAAGATAGACAACCGTAAGCTGAACGAGGCCATCCTCTCCCTTAACCGATTCTATAAATAACTGGGAGAGAGGCCTTCCACCAACTCCTCTATCACCTTCGGATAGTATTCATACTCCAGCCGGTGGATGCGTTGTGCCAGCTCCTCCGGCGTATCGCCCGGCAATACGGGGCATTTCTGCTGGCAGATAATGCCGCCTTCGTCATAATGCTCATTCGTATAATGGATGGTAATACCGCTTTCCTTTTCGCCGGAAGCAATCACTGCCTCGTGCACACGGTCGCCGTACATTCCCTTTCCACCGAACTTGGGCAGCAACGAAGGATGTATATTTATCATTTTATTGGGATAAGCATGCAGAATATTGTCCGGCACACGTGCCAGGAATCCTGCCAATACCACAAAATCAATATCATGCTCTCGAAGCGTCGACAAAACAAGCTCTCCACTTTCCCAATCGCTCTTGGCAAACCAGACACAAGGCACTCCCAGCCCCTTGGCACGCTCTAAAACAAACGCATTCTGCCGGTTAGTCAAAACCAGAGCCACACGTGCCGAACCTTTTTCCCGGAAATAACGGATGATATTCTCGGCATTCGTACCACTTCCCGACGCTAAAACTGCGATATTTTTTCCCATAATCCCTCCAATTACTGCACAAAACCGTGAAAAATGTGCAAAAAGGTGCATTTAATTCATCAAATATTTGCGAGGAATGATAAATATTCATTCCTTTGCACCGCAAATTTAAAGAAATAAAACTAATTATTAATTAAAAACTTAAAGTTATGTCTGAAATTGCATCAAGAGTGAAAG
>QWCB01002549.1_pt1 | contig 39178 bp, 26 predicted proteins | sample 1972511 | NCBI WGS metagenome assembly QWCB01 (sample SAMN09866719, study PRJNA288562) | Human gut metagenome isolate term5_stool, whole genome shotgun sequencing... | isolation source: gut | host: Homo sapiens | place: USA: California | reverse complement strand
ATCAAAGGCAGATCGCCGTTGGGGCGGGCGCTGCCTTTCTTCACGTAAAATAAGACCCGAAACGTGCTTCGCATAATAAACCCGATTTTTGGTTACAAAATTAATGTCTGTCGGGCCGTTTGTCAAGATGAAGAATAACGCAAGTAGCAGTAAAAGAATGCGTTACAAACAAAATTCAAAGCAAGTACCGCGTAATGATCTGGTAACGATTCTTATTCAGCAATAGGCCGTAAAACCGCTTCGAACGAATTTCTGTATAACGCAAATCAATGCGCTATTGATTATAAACCAGCACCTTAAGCCATTCGTTGCGTTGTCCTGCTAATCTCTTGAAAGTTTATTTTATCTACAAGGTTTCCTACGACCTCATCAACTAAAGTAAGTTTTCGGCACCACGCTTTCTGTTTAATTAAATCAAGCAATTAACCGTCGCGGTGGTGCGTAGCGACAAATAAAACTTATTACAACTATGAAAAAGTTGTTTATTATTGTGGCCGCTATGTTTGTGGCTGTTTCTTTCTCGGCTTGTTCCGATGATAAGGATGAAGCGTCCATTGTCGGAGAATGGCAATTAACCCATTCTGTCGGTTACGTAATTGAGGCAGGAGAACAGTATGATTTCGACAAGACATTTCCCGACGATGGTTACTACACAGGGTACATTTTCAATGAAGATGGCAAGGGAACGTATTATGCAACATATACCAATTCCACCACTCCCGAAGAATCAACCCCTATTACCTACTCTATTTCGGGAAAGACGTTAACAATAACTGCATCGGGCGATACGCAGACCTTTGAAATTAAAGAACTATCCTTTGCAAAACTCGTTTTATATGAGAATAATTTAGATGCAGAATATGTTGAAACAAACACCTATAAAAGGGTAAAGTATTCGCATAATTAAGGACAGACTTGGAAAGACGGTCTATATTATACCGCTCTGTCCAAGTTTGTCCTTTCTATATTTTAGGTTGAGTGGTTAAAAGAAGCTATATAAGTATCAGTAATTGGCAAAATTTCGCTATCTTTGAAATAACTACTTAATAACTCCTTTCTACTATGAAAAAACAATTTATCCTCCTAATCTGTGTGTTGAGTGGTTATATCGGTTATGCTCAACAAGGCATTGATGTTTTAGATTTTATAAAAAATGCTCCTTGGGATTTAACAAAATCCGAGATAGATGCTAAATATGAAAACTACAAATTTGAACTTGCGGATTCAGTTAAGACATTAATCCCTAACAATTTTATAACTCTTGGCGATAATATTTTTAGTGGATTCCAATTAGGGAAATATAATGGATTTACTTGTTATATGACAGATGGAAATACAGGTAAACCTCGCATGTTTATCATATTTGTTGATCCAACTCAAACAGTTGATACTGACGAAAAAGAATTAATACAATATACTGATTCATTATTATATGCAAAGTTGGGAGAGCCTTTCCAAAAACAAGAAAACTATACAACAGATGACGGAGACAGGGGAGTAATGAGATTTTGGACAGACCAAACTACAGCCATTATTTCTACGGTGGTCAGATACAATAGCCAGCCAGAAAAGCCATTAGTGTATCTTATTACTTTGGTGAACGCAGATGACGGTTCAAATGACTTTAGGATTGCAAGATGGGGAGATTCAATGTCGCAAATTATTGATAGGGAAGGACGCAAAAACGAATGGACAGGACAAGAGATAAATCCCAATGTTTACTCATTCAGTTCAAGTATAGCGAATAAATTATGTGATGTCCTTTACTTTTTTACAACTAATGACAAACTAACTCGGTCAAAATATTACTTCACAAATGTTTCGACAGATGGTTGTATAAGTGATTATAAAGAATTGGTATCTTTACTTTCTGAAAAATATGGAGAACCTATTGCTCAATCAAGGGAATGGGCTGATCCATCGTATGAGAAAACTTGTAAAGAAGAAGGTTATGAGGTATATATGGGACGTTTAAGTTATTATACTTATTGGACAACTATACGTTCTCGAATTATTATTTCCTTAAAAGGTGGAGATAGTTTAATAAATTTGGCAATCGAATATTCAAGTTCCATACATGAACAAGAAGCCAAAGAAGATAGATTGAGAGGATTATAAAACTAATTATAAGTTTGTGTATAAAATATCTGCCATCAGAACGATGGCAGATATTGTTTTATATTACTTGTATATTTCATAAATTTTTCGTATATTTACATCATAATCAAAGATTTAATCACAATATAAATTTTAGCTAAAATGAAAAGAAAAACACCAAGTATTGATTGAAAAACGGGCACAGAGACTATCGATGATGTACAAATATCGTATATCGCCAAAGGGGTATCTTATGATAATGACAGCGGCGTTTGCCTGTTCGTAGGACGTAGAACTGATGACCCCACACCACGAGAGTTTCACTATATCTTTGAACTCGACATCGACCCTACGAAAGATATGACCATCTGTTTTCAGAAACGAGGTCGTTATATGGCAGGATTCTCCTATCTGCTAAATCCAAAAGCCGTAGAGGAGGGTTGTCTCGCCATTATATTACCTAACATGGTAGATATTCCCAAGTCCAACTGTATGCTCAATCTTTTTGAAGCCCATATTAAGAGCGATACGGTCGTATTCGACTATACGACAAAAGAGGGCAAACAGAACGTATTCAAATTCCCACTCACGGGTTTCAACGAGAAATATTTAGAGCAGTTCATATAAAAGATACGAGGACAGACTTTGACAAGGGGTCTATAATTAGACCGTTTGAGAATGTTTGTCCTTACTTTTTCAACTAATAACAAAGCAACATACACTCTCTTAAAAGGAGAGAGCAGGGAGGAGGGGAAAATTTCCCGCGCGTTTTTCTCAACTGATACGAGGACAGACTTTGCAAAGGGGTCTTAAATATACCCCTATTGCAATGTTTGTCCTCTTTCACTCAAATATAAGATTGTCAATTAATTCACTATTGTTTAACCAGCATTGGCTTTATGCAAATGTGTAAACCAGCGTGTAAACCGAACGAGCAGCCAGCGAAAAAAGATTTCCCAAAATGAAGCGAGGACTTGCAGGAATGATTTATTTATCATACATTTGCACTCGCAATTCAGCAAAAGGGGAGCTTAGCTCAGCTGGTTCAGAGCGTCTGCCTTACAAGCAGAGGGTCGGGGGTTCGAATCCCTCAGCTCCCACGACAGAGACCATCCAAAACAGGATGGTTTTTTATGCCGGGAGCATAGCTCAGTTGGTTTAGAGCGCCTGCTCGACAAGCAGGAGGTCTGCGGTTCAAATCCGCATGTTCCCACCAATGAAAATCAGACAGTTGCAGAAATGCAGCTGTCTTTTTTTATATGCGCTGTTTTCGTGGTTTACCACCGTTTTTAGCTGTTGAGTTAAACCGAGAGTTAAACCACAAACTCGCATGGCAACAGGTGTCAGCATTCTATGCTACAAGTCGAAAACGCTTGCAAACGGAGCGCATCCGTTGATGATTCGTCTCTGTAAAGACGGAAAAAAGAAATACGTCAGTCTTGGCGTAGCGGTTTTACCTCAATTCTGGGATTTCGAGAAGAATAAGCCCAAACGAAACTGTCCCAATAAAATAGTGATTGACAAACTGATTGCTTCGAAAATGGCGGAGTACAACGTATTGGTTGTCGATATGATGGCTGAACGCAAAGAGTATACCCCTCGATCGTTGGCACAGGCTGTTGAACAAAAGACCCAAGGGCGAACTGTTGCGGAAATGTACGGCAGGTTGTTTGCGGAGATGAAGAAGATGGAGAGGCTGGGTAATTTGGCGGTCTATAAATACTCCTTTAATTCGTTGATGAGTTACACGCGTAATAAACTCGATATTCCCTTTCGAGAGATTGATTGTGTGTGGCTGAAAAGATATGAAGAGTGGTTGCACGCCAGAGGATGTAAAGACACCACGATAAGCCAACTGTTTCGAACGCTCCGTAGCGTCTTCAATAAAGCCATAGAGCAGGACGTTATCAAGCAGGACGCATACCCGTTTAATAGATTCAAAATAAACAAGTTTGATATTCATACAGAGAAACGGTCGATTTCCAAGGAGGAGGTGCAAAGAATCCTCGCACTCGAACTTTCCGATTCTGGCTTTTATATGGGACTTGCAAAGGATTTATTTCTGTTCAGCTATTTTGGTGCAGGAATAAATTTCTCGGATATTGCATTGCTCCGCTTCTGCAATTTGAAGGATGGTAGGGTTTGCTATGTAAGGAAAAAGACAGGCAAGTCGATAAGTTTCCCACTGAATGACATTTCAGCTAAAATCGTAGAAAAGTATGCCAGTCCGTTTGGAAATGATCGCGATTATATTTTTCCAATTCTCGATGCTGCCGTACATAGGACTGAACAGCAGAAACGTGACCGTATCCGTAAGTGCCGCCGCGCGGGTCAGGATGATGTTGTTCTGACGGATGATGTAGGTGATGCCGGTTCCGCGCAGGGCTTCGTCGAGCAGCTGGGAAACCGATTTCGTCGATTTGGCGATTTTTACGGGGACGTTGTCCGCCAGGTTGCCCTGGTAGGAGATCCGGTAGGAGGTCTGCGATTCGATCTCCTGAATCAGTCCTTTCAGGCTGGTTACGTTTTCAACGCGGACCGAAGTCTGCTGGGGCGACGGCGCCGCCTGCATTTCCCCCCCCCACGGAATAAGGAGTGTCAGGCATGCTGCCAGTAGATACCAGGCATGCCGCATACGGAGTAACTTTTGTTTCATAGAGGTTTGGTTAAGATTGGATTATTTGTGAATGGTGATTTTTTCGCCGTTGCGGTTGAAACGGGTGTTCGTCGAAAGCGTCAGCACTTCGAGGATATGGTCGATCGGCATGTTGAAGTCGAGCGTTCCGGTAAACTGGATGTTTTTGAGCGCCTCGCTGCGGAAGGCGACGCCGATGCCGTAGAAATCCTCGATCACCCCGGCGATTTGCGCCAGGTCGACGTGGCGGAACGTGCGCAGCCGCGCGGCCAGCTCCGCCTCCACGTTGACCGTTTGCAGCGTCAGGTCGTTGTCCGTGGGGTTGTAGGAGACTTTCTGCCCCGGGTGCAGAGCCACGACGTGGTCCGCGGCGCGGAAATCGACGGCTCCCTCGACCAGTACGGTTTCGACGTCGGAGCTGTCGTCGTAGGCTTTCAGGTTGAATTTGGTTCCGCGGACCACGACTTCGGCGTCGTGGACCGTGGTGACGGTGAACGGCGCGCCGTTGCGCTTGCTGACTTCGAAAAAGGCTTCGCCGGTGAGGTGCACCGTGCGGTTCCCGTCGTCGAACGAGGCCGGATAGTTGAGCTGCGAACTGCGGGTGAGCCGGATGACGGAGCCGTCGGGCAGCGTCACCGAGCAGTCGCTGCGCTCGGCGCTGACCGTGCAGATGCGGTCGTCCGGCCGGTTCTGGTAGAGATACATGCCTGCGACGATCACGCCCGCGACGAGGATGGCGGCGTAGCGCGCCGCGATCTGCCGCCATTGGGGCCTTGTTTTCGTGCGGCGCAGTTCGATGCGCCGCTGCAACGATCTGAAGGCCTGGTCGGTGTTGACCGACGCGGCGGCACGGAGCCGGTCTCCGGCGAAGAGCACGAAGTAGAGCGCTTCGAGCCGGCGGCGGTTCTCCTCCGAGGCGTCGTACCAGTTTTCGATCTCGCGGTTGGCGGGTTCGTCGAGTTTTCCTTCGAGAAATTCGGTCAGCAGGTTGTCGTCGATCTCTTTCATAAGTTCGGTTTCTAACAGTAATACGGTTTTGGGGAAATAGTTACTAAACGAAAACCCGATTTTTTTTCGGGCTTTCGTTTTTATTGCATATGGTCGGTTGCAGGGGGCAGGGGTTTCAGTTGTTCCCGGGCATTTCGAAAAACAGCGCGATCAGCGGCAGGTAGTCCTTCAGCGCGACGCCGAGGACTTTGAGCGCCTGGCCGATATGGTAGTTGACGGTCTGGGGCGACACCTCCATCTCGGCGGCGATCTGCTGGTGGGTCATGCCCTGGAAGCGGCTCATCTCGAAGATGCGCCGGGTCTGCTCGGGGAGTTGGGCGAGCGCCTCGCGGTAGAGCCGTGCGAGTTCCGTGCCGAGGTAGAAGTCCGGGGAGTCGAACTGGTCGGCGAATCTCTTTTCCAACTGCTGGTGGACGCGTGAATGGACCTTCTGGCTGGTGATGCGGTCCAGCGACTTGTTGCGGACGATCATAAACAGAAGTCCTTTCAGCGAAAGTTCCTCCATCAGGCGGTCCCGGTTTTCCCAAATGTACAGCATCGTGTCCTGTACGATGTCCTCCGCCACGGGGAGGGATACCCAGCGCGAGGCGAAGCTGCACAATCCCTTGTAATAGAATCGGTAGCATGCTTCGAAACACTGCCGGTCCCCGGCGTTGAGCCGTCGGATGACCAGTCGGTTGTCGAGGATGTCGTATTTGGTGTTCAGGGACATAAACCGTCGTATCTCGCGTAATTGAAAGGTTAAAATTACAATTTTTTCCGGAAAACGGGCCGGATTCCCGAAAAAAGGGCCACCTTTGCAGTAAAATGGAACCGGGCTGCCGGGAAGTCCGCGCCCCGGGATCGTCGTTTTACATCGCTTATGAATACCGTCTGGATCGTACTGCCTGTATTGATCGCGCTGATGTTTCAGCTCGGCATCGAACTCGACCGGCAGGCCTTCGCCGGTGTGGCCCGCCGTCCGGCGGCCGTTGTCGCGGGGCTGCTGGGCCAATTGGCGCTGCTGCCGCTCATCGCCTTCGGCGTGGGGCTGGCCTTCCGCCTGCCGCCCGTCTATTTTCTGGGACTGTTGCTCGTCGCCTGCTGTCCGGGAGGCAGTTCGTCGAACGTCTTTTCGATGCTGGCCAAGGGCGACGTGGCCCTTTCGGTGACGCTGACCGCTTTGAGCAGCCTCATCACGCTCTTCACGATTCCGCTGGTGATGGGTTTCGCCGCGCGTTTCGTCGCGGTGCATGCCGGTGCGGCCATCGAGCTTCCGGTCGGGAAACTGCTGGTGCAGAACATCGTCCTGCTGTTCCTGCCGATGCTCTGCGGGGCGCTTTTCAGGCATTGGCGGCCCCGGGCGGCACGGCGTGTGCACGAGCTGCTGGGACGTGTGGCCTTCCCGGCCCTGATGCTGCTGGCGGCGGTGTTCTTCGTGCAGTACGCCTCGACGATTCTGGAGAATCTCGGCGTGCTGGGTCTGGCCGCGGGTGCGCTGATCCTGCTGGCGATGGCGGGCGGATCGCTGCTGGCCCGCCTGTTCCGGCTCCGGCGGGCGGTGCGCCGCACGATCGTCATCGAGGTCGGGATGCAGAACGCTGCGCAGGCGATCGCCGTCGCCACCTCGCCGCTGATCTTCGACAGCGGTGAAATGGCCGTCCCGGCCATCGTCTACGCCCTCGTGATGAACGTGGTTCTGCTCTCGTACCTGAAACTGCTGCCGAAATGTACCGATGAAACGGCGTCGGAAGGCGCCTGACCGAGTATCTTTGCCGTATGAAATTCCTGAAAGTCGCTGTTTTGTTTTTCGGCCTGGCCGCGGCGTTTGCCGTGCGGGCGCAGGGCGGGACCTATCCCGTCAGCGGGCGGGTGATCGACCGTTTGAGCCGCCGCCCCGTGGCCTATGCCGCCGTGGTGCTGGCCGGGCAGGAGCAGAAGGGAGCCTCGACCGACTCGCTGGGGAGGTTTCGCATCGAGCGCGTGAAGCCGGGCATCTGGCGGCTGGCGGTCTCGTCGGTGGGCTACAAGAGCCTCACGACGCCCGAATACATGGTCTCGGCCGCCACGCCCTTTATCGAAGTCGAGCTGGAGGAGGATGCCGCGCAGCTGGAGGCCGTGACGGTCCGTCCGTCGCCGTTCCGCGTCACGGCGGAGAGTCCCGTAAGTTTGAAGGTGATCGGCCTGCGGGAGATCGAGAAAAGCCCCGGCTCGAACCGCGACGTGTCGCGCATCGTGCGCTCGTATCCCGGCGTGGCCTTCTCGCCCGTGGGGTATCGTAACGATTTGATCGTGCGCGGCGGCGGGCCTGCGGAGAACAAGTTCTACATGGACGGGATCGAAATCCCGAACATCAACCATTTCGCCACGCAGGGGGCGACGGGCGGTCCGGTGAGCATCGTCAACGCCGACCTCGTGCGCGAAATCAGTTTTTATACGGGAGCCTTTCCCGACGACCGGGCCGGGGCGTTGAGTTCCGTGCTGGACTTCAGGCTCCGCGACGGCAATGCCGAAAAGCAGACCTTCAAAGCGACGTTGGGCGCCTCGGAAGTGGGGTTGAGCGGCAGCGGGCACATCGGCGGCAAGACGACTTATCTGTTTTCCATCCGCCAGTCCTACCTGCAACTGCTGTTCAAACTGCTGGGGCTGCCCTTCCTGCCCAACTACATCGACGGGCAGGCGAAAGTCAAGACACGCCTTTCGGAGCGCGACGAGCTGACGGTGCTGGCCCTTGCGGGATTCGACAACATGCGTCTCAACGTCGACGAGAAGGGCGAGGACGCCGAATACCTGTTGAGCTACCTGCCCCGCATCCGGCAGGAGACCTTCACGGTGGGGGCTTCGTGGCGTCACTATGCGGGCCGCCACGTGCAGACTGTGACCTTGAGCCACAACTACCTGAACAACCGCAACCTGAAATACCTGCGCAACGATGATTCGTCGGAGGACAACCTGACGCTCCAGCTGCGCTCCGTGGAGCAGAAGACCACGCTCCGGGCGGAGAACCGCACCTATCTGGGCCGCTGGACCGTCCGCGAGGGCGTCGAGGTGAATTATTCCGACTACACGAACCGCACGCTGCAACGGCTCTATACCGACAGGACGCAGCTGTCGGACTACCGGACCCGGCTGGGAATCGTCGGCTGGGGGCTGTTCGCCGGGGCCGAATACGCCTCGGCCGACAAGCGGTTCACCGCCTCGGCGGGCCTGCGCGCCGACGGGTGCGACTACTCGGGACGTATGGCGCGGGTGTGGCGTCAGCTGTCGCCCCGGGCCTCGGTCTCCTATGCGGTAGGTCCCGGCTGGTCGGTGAGCGGCAGCGCGGGACTTTACTGCCAGCTGCCGCCCTACACGGCGTTGGGATTCAAGGAGGAGGACGCGCTGGTCAACCGATCGCTCGATTACATGCGCGTCGGGGTCTTCAGCGCGGGTGTCGACTGGCGGCTGCGCGACCGGCTGATCGTCTCGGTCGAGGGATTTTACAAACGCTACGGCGATGTGCCGCTGTCGGTGGCGGACGGGATTCCGCTCTCGTGCAAGGGCAACGATTACGGCGTGGTGGGCAACGAGAAGCTGGTTTCCTCGGCGCAGGGGCGCGCCTACGGCGTCGAGGCGATGGCCCGCTGGCAGATTCCGGGGCGAGTGAACGTCGTGGGGTCGGTGACCGTGTTCCGCTCGGAGTACCGCAACAACCGGCAGGCCCCGTGGATCGCCTCGGCGTGGGACAACCGTTTCGTGGTCAACGTCAGCGGAACCTACGACCTGCCGCGCCACTGGAGCTTCGGTGCGAAGCTGAGCGCCGTGGGCGGTGCGCCCTACACGCCCTACGACGTGGAGCGTTCGTCGCTCGTCGAGGCGTGGGATGCGCAGGGACGGCCCTACTACGACTATTCGAAATACAACGCCGGGCGGCTCGACGCCTTCGCACAGCTGGACGTGCGCATCGACAAGGTGTTTTACTTCCGCCGCTGCATGCTGGGTCTCTACATCGACCTGCAAAACGTTGCGGGCGGTCGTTTGCGCCAGCCCGACGTGCTGATGTCCACGGGGGAGATCGAGAACCCCTCGGCTCCGGCTTCGGAACGGCGTTACCGCATGAAATACCTCGAACAGGTGAGCGGCACGCTGCTCCCGACGCTGGGCCTGACGGTCGAGTTTTAAGCCTCCGGCGTCCGCCGGGCGTTCCGTTTGTCCATTGCGAAACTGATGATGAAAGGGATCGCGAGGAAGACCGCCGTGCCGGTCACCACCAGCCACGTGTACGTCGCCGGACTGCCCACGGGCAGCTGCGAAGGCGGGAAGAAGGTGACGATGAACGAGAACAGCACGGCGAGGAACCCCACGCCTCCGATCAGCCACATGCCCGTGTTTCCGCCCGGTACGCGGTAGCTGCGGATAAGCTTGGGCTGCGTGTAGCGCAGGCGGATTCCTGCGGCGTACATCATCATATACATAATGAGGTAGAGTCCTACGGTCAGGGCGCTCAACAGGAAGAACGCCACGCTGACGTCGTCCATCACGATGTAAAGCGACGAGAGGAGCGTCACGATGCAGCCCTGGATAATCAGTATGTTGAGCTGCACGCCGTTCTTGTTGGTCTTCTGGAGGAAGCAGGGCAGAGCGCCGTCCCTGGCCGTCCACAGCAGGCCGCGGCTGGGGCCCGAAATCCACGACATCACGCCCGCCAGCGCACCGAAGGCCACGAGCAGTCCCATGACGTTCGAGAGCCATCCCACGTGGTAACGTTCGAAAGCGATCTGGAAGGTGGTGAACAGCCCCGACTGGAGGTTGATCTGGTCGTAGGGGGTGATGATGGCCACGGCCAGCGCGCCCAGCGTGAACAGTCCGAACGAGATCAGCGCCGCGAGGAACATCGCCCGTGGGAACTGCGTCTGGGGTTTGGCCAGTTCCGGAGCGTGCACGGCGTGCACCTCCACGCCGGCGAACAGCAGCAGGATGCCCGCCAGGAACGCGATGTCGCTCATGCCCGTGATGTGGGGGAAGAGACGCGGGTGGACGTGCTGCGCGGCGTCGACGTTGACGATCTGCGAGACGCCGGCCGGAATCTCCTTCAGGGCGATTTCGTTGCCGCCGGCCATCCAGATGACCGCCATCACGATCACGACGACGCCCGGGAGCACCGTGCCGATCAGAAATCCCTTCGAGGTGATGCCCGAGATGGCCGACGTGCCGCGCAGGGTCACCAGCGTCGCGCACCAGTACATCGCAATCGAGAACAACCCGACGTACAGCCCGTTCTGCGCCAGAGCCGGAACGCCGATCATGTAGGCGATCGACGCGGCGGCGAATCCCAGTACGGTGGGATACCAGACGACGTTCTGAATCCATTGCAGGAAGATCGCCGAGAAGCCCAGGTGGCGATTGAAAGCCTCCTTGACCCAGGTGTAGACGCCGCCGCCGCGGTCGGCGAAGGCGCTGCCCAGTTCGGCGCCCACGAGGGCCGCAGGAATCAGGAAGAGGAACGTCGCGAAGAAAATGTAGAAGAACATCGTCAGTTCCTCCTGGGCCATCATCGGGAGCCCGCGCAGGCTGATGACGGCCGCAGCGGTCATCAGCGCCAGCTGCGTCGTGGTGATATTTTTACGTTTTGCCATGGTGGGTAGGTTGGATTTTGCTGTTTTCCCTCGTCGTCCGCTGCACAGTTTTCGTGCCGGAGCGCATTGCCGCCCCGTGAAATCGGCAGCCGGAGCGTTGCAAAGAACCGATCGGAACACCGGGCGGCTTTTTCGTACCCTGCGCACGCGGGAACGGCGCGCCCGGCATGCGGATGCAAAAACAGCAGGGAATCTCGCGATTGCCTGCTGTCCCCGGAGGTCGCCCTCCTAAAACCAAACTTAAATAAATGAAGAAACCTCACTGCGGTTGCTGTGCCGCAGCTGACCGGAATAAGTACAAAGCGCGTGCCGAACCTGCAATCGCCGTCCGCCGCAGACCGTTTGGTCGATTATCGGGACTTGTAATGGAATTTTCATCGGAATAATTTTGGTTTTATTTCTTTTATTGTTTTATTTGTGACGGATATTCAATGATAATAGCTATAAAAGAAAATATATAGCATCCTGATATGGAAGATGAGAAAGATATTTTACGGCGGATGAGCAGCGGGGACAGTGATGCCTTCCGGCTTGTCTTCCTGAAATACGCCCCGCGTGTGGAGGCCTTCGCCATGAAGATGCTGAAGAATATCCACGAGGCGCAGGACGTGTCGCAGAATATCTTCACCAAACTGTGGATGCAGCGCCGTGAACTGGCCCAGGTTCAGTCGCTCAACGCTTACCTGTTCCGCATGACGCGCAATGCCGTGCTGGACATCTGTAAGCACAGCCGGATCCGGATGCAGTTCGAAAACAGCGCCCGGGTCGACGGACAGATTCTTTGCGACGACGTTACGGAACGGATCGACACGGCCGAACTGTCGCGCCAGATCGAAGCCGCCGTCAGCAAGATGCCTGCCCGGAGGTATGAAATCTACCGCCTGTCGCGCGAGTGCGGCAAGAACAACCGTGAAATTGCCGAGGAGTTGAATATCAGTCCCAAAAGCGTTGAAAACCAGATTACGAAAGCGCTCGGCAGCATCAAAAAGGAAATTTCCTGAATTTTATTTTCATTTCGGCGTAGGGGTGTTGCGCCGCTGGATCGTCTAGTATGTGTAAGAGGATGACAGCGGACTGCGGCGCCCCGGCATTTTGCCGCACGATGCTTCCCCACGGAAAAAAGCCATGACTAAAAAGACCAAGAACATAGTTTCCGATTTCGCGAACAACGACATGCCCGCCGAGGTGCAAGAGCAGTTCCGCTGCTGGCTGGACGAGCATGCGGGCGGCGAGGCTGCGGAGGAACAACTGCTCGAGGAGTGGAACGCGGCGAAGCTCGGCCCGGTGAACGGCGCTGCCTATGAGCAGTCGTTCGAGCGGCTGATGCAGTCGATGCCGGCGGCTTCGTCTGCCGCGGCTCCGAAAAAGGGCCGCATTGCCCGTCTGGCTGCATCGTGGCGGCGTATGGCGGCCGTTGCAGCCGTCTGCGGGGTGGTGCTGGGACTCGGCGCCCTCGGCGCCCGCCTGTTCCTGAAACCCGAAAACGGGGTGTTTGTGGTTACGGGCGAAGACAGCAAGGGCCGCTTCGTGCTGCCCGACGGTACGCAGGTCTGGCTCAACTACGACAGCCGCCTCTACTATCCCGAGTCGTTCGACGGCAATTTGCGCTCCGTACGGCTCGAAGGCGAGGCGCTCTTCAACGTCGTGCGCGATGCTTCGAAACCGTTCCGTGTCCGGACTTCGCTGATGGAGGTCGAGGTGCTGGGGACGGTCTTCGACCTGAAATGTTACGAGCACCTGGACTATGCCGAGTTGGTACTTGTCTCCGGCTCGGTCAAAGCCACCTGTGCCGGGCAGTTGCCCGTCACGCTCTGCCCCGACGAGCGGCTGGTCGCCTATCGCAATTCGAAAAAGATCGACTACCAGGCTGTCGATGCCAATAATTACAATAAGTGGATGTTCGAAACGCAGAAACTCGATGAGATGCGTCTCGACGCCGTTTTCGTCAACCTCGAACACCGCTATAACGTCGAGTTCGACATCGCGGACGATGTCGGGCTCGAGGCGCGGCTTACGCTTTCGCTGCGCAGCGAGCCGCTCGAGGAGATTCTGGATGCCATCGCACTGGTGGTTCCGATCCGTTACGAATCCTCCGGGGGAACAATTTTCATAACACGCAGATAGACCGTTTTGTACGATGTCCTCTTTGGGACAACGTGGGATAACTTATTTGTTGCTGAAATGTAATATGTTGATAATCAATATGATATAAAACTAACTCTAAAACTTTCATCGCTATGACAAGACCTTTACGCATTCCTGCTTTCGATTATTAGGCCTTCTCCGGCGGCCGCAACCGACGGTTGTCCGGAACGTGTGAACCTTTTTTCGTGCATTCAAAAACCTTATTGCCTTGAAACTTCAAACTTCCATTCAGAAACGGGCGTACCGTGCCCGTTGCGGTCTGCGGCGTGTCCTGCCGGTTTTGCTGGCGTTGGTGGTCGCTACTGCTGCCGTTGCAGTGCCTCCTTCCTCTTCGCGCGACGGTAAACTGACGCTTAACGTCAAGAATATTACGGTAAAAGAGCTGCTGCAAACCATCGAAAAGCAGAGCCGCTACACTTTCGTGTATAACATTTCGGATCTCGATCCCGCCCGCCGGGTCTCGCTCAGCGTGACCGACGCCTCCGTCGAGGCGGTCATCGCGCAGGCGATCCCCGAGGTGACGGCTACAGTGCGGGGAACACAGGTCGTGCTCGTGCGCAAGGCGGCCGACAAGGCCCGTCCCAATGTGAAAATAACCGGTACGGTGCGTGATGCCGACGGCGTGCCGCTCGTCGGTGCGACGCTGATCGTCGAGGGTACGACCCTCGGTATGAGCACCGGCGCCAACGGCGAATATACGCTGAATGTTCCGGCAAACGGCAAAATTGTCTGTTCCTATCTGGGTTACGATTCGGTGACGGAGACGGTGAACGCCCGTACGCGTATCGACTTCCAGCTCCGGGCGGCGGCCAACAGCATCGAGGACGTGGTGGTGACGGCCCTCGGTATCACCCGTAAGGAGAAGAGCCTCGGCTATGCCGTCTCGAAGATCGGCTCCGACGACATCACCAACAATGCCAGCGGCAGTTGGCTGAGCGGTATGGCCGGTAAGGTTGCCGGTCTGAATCTCGACCAGTCGGCCGCAGGACCCGGCGGATCGGTCCGTGTCACGCTGCGCGGCGAGGGCTCGCTCTCGTATAACAACAATACGGCTCTGTTCGTGGTCGACGGTGTGCCCATCGGCAGCGGTATGGATTCCAATACGTCGTCGGGTTCTTACGAATCGGACGACGCCCCGATCGACTACGGCAATGGCGCCGGTGACATCAATCCCGACGACGTGGAGTCGATCTCGGTGCTGAAAGGCCCGGCTGCAACGGCGCTTTACGGATCGCGCGCCGCCAACGGCGCCATCATCGTTACGACCAAGTCGGGCCGCAAGCAGAAGGGCATCGGGGTTACTTTTACCACCTCGGTAACCTTCGACAAGGCGGGTTACTGGCCCGATTTCCAGAATGTATACGGCGCCGGCGACTTCCGCAAAACGACCATCAATACGGGGCATATGACCAACGGCCTGAATCCCGACGAATATTCGTTCTACACGGTCGACGCCGATCATTCGGATACCGGCAAAAAAGTAAATGCATTCCATTCGCGTTACCAGTTCGGCGAGAAAATCCAGGGGCAGATGCGTTACATGTATGCCTCGTTCGATCCGGCGACGGGGACCTATACGCGGCTTCCGTACGAAGTATGCGACTGGTACAAGGGATTCTTCCGGACGGGCGTTACCTACACCAACAGTCTGGCGGTGGACGCCAGCGACGGCCATGGCTCGTCGCTGCGCGTGTCGGTCAAGGATACGCGCAACGACTGGATCGTGCCCAATACGGGTTTCAGCACCCAGAACTTCACGCTTTCGGCTATCAGCAAGCGGAACAAATACATCGAGGCCGGATTGAAACTGAGCTACTACCGCAAAAATTCGGACAACCTGCCCGTGGGGGGATACAGCAATTCGTCGCCCCTGAAAACGTTGCTCTGGCAACCTGTGAGCGCTTCGGCCCGCGATGCATACAACGAATGGAACAGCGGCCGGCTGGTCGACTACTATTCGGGCAGCGATTCTTCGGTGAAGCTGATTAACGGATTGATGGACAATCCCTATTTCATTGTTTACGAATGTCTGAATACGCAGGCCAAAGACCGTGTTTACGGCAATGCCAGCGTGACGGGGCATATTATTCCCGAGAAACTGTCGCTGACCGTGCGTTCGGGCATCGACTTCAGCAACGATTTCCGTACGCAGCAGAAACCGCAGTACACGCATGCCTACCTCGACGGAATGTACCGCGAACAAACGATCCGCAACATCGAACTCAACAACGACTTTCTGCTGAGCTACCGCGATACGTTCGGCGATTTTTCGCTCAACGCGTCGCTGGGCGGTAACAACATGCTCTATAAGTATCATTCCGTGCGGTTGACGGCCAATATGCTCGAAGAACCCAACGTGTTCATTTTGCAGAACGTCAACGGGAAACTCGATGTGGACAACCTGCGTAAAACCAAGTCGATCAATTCGTTCTACGGGTTGGTTTCGCTCAGTTGGCGCGACATGCTCTTTTTTGATATTACCGGCCGCAACGACTGGTCGAGTACGCTGGCTCCCGGTTACAACTCCTACTTTTACCCCTCGGTGAGCGCCAGCGTGCTGCTCGACGAGGTGTTCAAACTGCGCAACAAGGCCAAGTGGATCGACATGCTCAAGATTCGCGGTTCGTGGGCCAACGTGGGTAACGATACGGAGCCTTACCAGCTCCTGGGTTCCTACTCCAATTCATCGGTTTTCACCGGGGCTTACAAACTGCCCGGATCGACCAAAAACTACCGGCTCAAACCCGAAAATGTCGAGAGCTGGGAGGTCGGTTTCGAAGGCCACTTCCTGCAAAACCGCATCTCTTTCGACTTTGCTTATTACAGTTCGGAGACGACGAACCAGATCATCAACGTCCCCTCCGACTGGGCGACCGGCGCTTCGTCGATGGTCATCAACGCCGGCTGCGTGCGTAACGAGGGTATCGAACTTTCGGCGCGGTTCCAGCTCGTGAAAACCAAAAACTGGCGTTGGAATATCGATGCCAACTGGTCGAAGAACTGGAATGAACTGGTCGAGTTGCCCCCGGGCGTCAATGTCTGGCAGCTCAATGCGAGCAATACCATCGGCAGCAAAGTCTTCATCTACGCCTATCCGGGCGGAGAGTTGGGGCGTATCTACGGATACGGGCTCGAAACAGCGCCCAAAGGTGCTTTTTACTACGATGCCGACGGGCATAAGATCGACTGTTCGGGACAGCATATCGTCGATGCCTCGACCGGAAATCCCATCCTCGACGCTACCAACCTCAAGGACCTGGGCAGTATTTACCCCCAGTGGAAGGCCGGCCTGACGACGACGGTGAGTTATAAAAGCCTGACCGTTTCCGCTTCGTTCGCTGCCTCGTATGGCGGCAAAGCCTACTCGCTGACCAATTCGATCCTCTCCTACATGGGTAAGCTGACCAATTCGCTCGAGGGACGTTACGACGGCCTGATTCATCCGGGCGTCAACGTCTCCGCCGACGGCGTCTATTCGCCGAACAACACCATCACCACCGATGCGGTCGATTACTACAATACGGTCATTTATCCGCGCGGCAACACCGAATCCAATGTTTTCGACACCTCGTATTTGAAAATGAAGGAACTGCGGGTCGAATATTCGCTGCCGAAGAAACTTTGCTCCAAGACCAAGGTGTTCCAGAACGTCTCGCTGTCGTTCTTTGCCACGAACCTGTTCTGCATCACGAATTTCCCGCAGTTCGATCCGGAGGTGGCTTCGCTTTCGGGATCGTCGCTCTACCGCGGCGTCGAGACGGGCGCTTACCCGATGACCCGTTCCTACGGATTCAGTCTCAAACTCGGATTCTAAAACTGACGCGATTATGAAAATGCTGAAATATATCTTGATCCCGGCCCTGCTGCTCACGGCGGCAAGCGCCTGTATGACCAAATTCGAAGAATACAATACCAACCCCAACGAAATGGAACAGTGGAAGATATCCCCTGCGGGCATGATCCAGGAACTGCTCTATTCGGGGACCGAGGTATTCCTCTACCGGACCTGGCAGCTCAACGGCGAGCTGATCCAGTATACGATCGCCGGCTCGGGCAACAATACCTACCACCGTTATGTGATCGAGAATTCGGTGGGTGCGTCGGCCTGGAGCAATCTCTACATGCAGGCGGCCAATGCCGACCACATGCGCCAATTGGCTGTCCGGAAAGAAGACCCCAATTACGAGGCTATTGCACTCACGTTGCGGACGCTGTTCCTGCAGAACATTGCCGACCTGTTCGGCGACGCTCCCTATTCGCAGGCTTTCAAAGGTTCGTCCGAGGGTATCAAACAGCCGGTGTTCGACTCGCAGGAGGCGGTCTACCGGGCGCTGCTTGCCGACCTGGAGCATGCCAATTCGCTTTACGACAGTTCGTTGAAACTACCCAGCGCCGAGCGTGACCTGCTCTACAAAGGCGATATCTCGAAATGGCGCAAGTTCAACAATTCGCTCTACCTGCGCCTGCTCATGCGGTTGAGCAACCGCAATGCGGCCATGGGCGTTGCCGCGAAGATCGCCGAAATCTTCAATAATCCGGACCGGTATCCGGTTTTTGCAAGCAACGGCGACAATGCCAAAATGTCTTATGAAAGCGTGGAGCCTTTCGTCAACTACTGGGGCACGAAGCTGAATACGCAGTTCACCACCTCGACCGGACGCCGCCCTGCGGAGCAGATCGTCGACATGATGAATCATTCGGGCGATCCGCGCATCGGTATCTGGTTCCAGCAACCGTCGGGCGCCGAGGGTTGGAAAGGCGGCCAAAGCGGTATCGAATCGCAGGAGGCCGATTTTACGGGTATCGCAAACCTCAACAAAGCCAATCTGGGCGATTATGCTTCACCTTACGCGCTGATGAAGTACGACGAAGTGCTGTTCATCCAGGCCGAAGCCATCCAGCGCGGATGGATCGCGGGGGACGCCGCCGCCTGTTACCAGAACGCCATCCGGGCTTCGATCAATTACTGGAAAGAGGTGGATACGACGGGACTGAACATCACCGACAAGGTGATCGAGAATTTCCTGGCGAATGTCCCCTACGACGGAACGCTCGAATCGATCATCAACCAGAAATACGTGGCCCTGTTCTGGGTCGGTTACGAGGCGTGGGCCGATTATCGCCGCACGGGGTATCCGGTGTTGACGATCGGCAGCGGTACGTTCAACGACCACATCCTGCCGACGCGTCTGGTCTATCCGACCAATACGATGGAGACCAACAAGGAGAATTACAATGCGGCCGTCGAACGCCTGAGGACCTACTACGGCGGCGCCGACGACATGAAGACCCCCGTCTGGTGGAGTAAGGCTGCCGTCGACAAAGGAATCAAATAACCGAAAAAGACTGGACTATGAAAACGATGATAAAACGTCTTTGCATCTTTGCCGCCGGGGCGGCCGCCTTGGTTTCGGCGGCGCTGGCCACGTCGTGCGAAAAGGACGAGACGCAGGAGAAATATGTCTATATCCTCGATAACGACAAAAACGGGATTCAGGAGGTGTCGTTCAATACGGCGGGCGGGACACAGGATTTTCTGATGTACTCCAACTACGGAAGCTGGAAACTCGTACCCACCTACGAAGAGGACCTCGAATGGCTGTCCTACTGGCCGACGGAGGGTGTCGGCGACGCCCGTTTCTCGGCCATGGTCGAGAAGAATACGACGGCCTACCAGCGCCACGGGACATTGAATATCGTGGTCGACGGCCTTTCGGTGGCGACGATCCGGTTCAACCAGGCGGGCGACGAGCCCAAACTGAAGGTCAACGTCAAGGAGTCGGGCAAGACCGTTTCGGTCAAGGGCGAGACCTTCACCGTGGGCGTCGAGTCGAATATCGACTGGGTGGCCGAACTGGTCGATCCGGCCGATGCCTCGTGGGTTACGATCGGCGACTTCACGCCTGTGAGCCAAACTTTCACCTGTGCGGCGAATCCGGGCTCCGAGCCGCGTGAAGCGCAGGTGCGTATCCGGGCTTACGGCACTTCGGTGTCGTGTGTGTTCGCCATCATGCAGGCCGACCGGTCGAGCGCCTTCGAGGAGGCCGAAAAGATCACGGTCGCCGACCTGCTGGCGATGGGCGAGGGTAAGATCGCGCGCAACGTCTATGTCGCGGGCAGCGTGATCAGCGACCGCACGACGCGCAACTATCCGGTGGCCTATTCGACCGGAGGCGGCGAGCAGGTGAACAACACGATGTTCATCCAGGACGAGACCGGAGGCCTGTGGATCGAATTCGACGATGCGGCGGACAATACCTGCGACCTGAACCAGGTCGTTACGCTCCACATGTACGGACAGCATATCGAACGCGACGCCTATACCAACGGATTGAAGATTGCCGGGCTTTCGTCGACGGCCGTACAGAGCGCCGTGGCGGGAACACCCGTCGAACCGGTCGTGATTGATGACCTGACGAAGCTGCCGGCGTATGAGAACCGGCTGGTGACGCTGCGCAACGTTGAATTCGCATTGCCTTACGGGACGCTGGTCAACATCAACGAAGGGGTGTCGTACCTCGGTATCAAACAGGGAGCCGCCTATCAGGCTTCGGCGGATTACAACGACCTGACGATCGAGTACGGCCATTACCTGCGCGACGCCAAGGGCAATACGGCTAAACTCTACACCACGTGGTCGTTCACCGAGCGGGCGCTTTCGATGATTCCCGAAGGGGCCGGCGATATCACGGGTATCGTCAACAAGCGTTACAAATGCGACGTTTACGACGGCCGCGACCAGATGCGCCGTCCGGTCGAGAGTTGGTGCGTGCGCATCCGCCGCGAGTCGGACATCACCAACTTCAAGGCCCCGGCCGCAAGCCGCCTTTCGAAGACCGTCATGCAGATCGGTCCGTGGACCGACAATGCAGGCGCCATGCAGTCGGTGACGGCGTCCGTCGGACAGGGACAGCTCAAACATTCGGTCGGCGAGGACGTGCTGGGATCGACTTCGGGAAATACGCAGCAGATGTACCTGGCGTGGGCGCATGCCCGTTGTACGGCGGCGACATGGGATGCGGTGAAGAATGCATGGCTCCCGGCCTACGGCAACACCAAAGGGGTGCAGTATGTCGCCGTGATGGCGCAGGGGTGGTGGAAAAATACCGCTGCGGTCAATACCGATACGGACGGTTGCTGCTGGATTCTCTCGAACCTCTCGACGAAAGGCTTTACGGGGCAGATTTCACTCCAGTTTACGGCCTCGAGCAACACCGCAGGCCCGATGTACTTCCAGATGGAGTGGGCCGATACGGACAATGCCAAAACCTGGACGCCGATCGGCAACGAATACGTGGCTTCGAACTGGCACAACAGCATCGCAGCGCCCGAATACCTCTTCGTGCTGCCCGACGAGCTGAAAGACCGCGAAAGTTTCTCGATCCGTCTGCGGGCTACCCGCCAGCGCAATGCCAGCGACACGGAGAACACCGCTTCGGGAACCAGCCGCATCGGTGTCGTACGCATGTCGTGCCTCGATTTATAAACCGTTAAAAATCCGAACGATGAAAATAGGTCAATTCAAATTGAAAATGCTCTTCGTCCTGTTCGCGGGCTTCCTGCTCGCGGCAGGGTGCTCGGAGAGCGATTCCCCGGAGTTCGAACAGTCCCGGAGGCTAGTGCGCAATCTCTACCTCGCGCCCGTTATGAGCGTGTATGCCGGGCAGACGCTGACCCTGCAGGGAGTAGGCTTCGAGGCGGGCGACGTGGTTTCGTTCCGGGCCGACGCCGCTGTGTTCGACCTGCCGGTAAGCGGCGTTACGGCCAAGACGGCCCGTGTGGTGATACCTGCGGCGATCGCCCGGGAGAGCTACGACGTTTATGTGGTTCGCGGTGCGCAGGAGCAGTATGTCGCCACGGTGAAAATCTACCTTACGACCGACCAGGAAGTTCCCGACAAGGAGGGCATGAACATCAAGGGCATTGTCTTCTGCGGCGACAAAGGCGTGCCGGGTGTCCGCGTGTCGGACGGGTTGCAGACGGTCACCACCGATGAGAACGGTTACTACTGGATTCCGTCGCTCAAGACGCTGGGGTATGTCTTTATCACGATTCCCCAGGGTTACCTGCCCGCTGCGCTCGATAACAATATGATGATGGGCTTCTGGGCCGGACTGACCGACGAGGCCGGGGTGTGCGAGAAGCATAACTTCGAGCTGGTGGAGGCCGATACCGAAAACCACGTCATGCTGGTGGGCGCCGACCTGCACCTGGCCGACAAGCAGAACGACCTGCGCAATTTCAAAAACGGGTTTATCGCTGAAACGCAGGCTTTTGCCGATGCCAGCTCCGTGCCGGTTTTCTGCCTCATGGCGGGCGACATGACCTGGGACAGGTATTGGTACGACCGTAATTTCCGGCTTCCGCACTACCGGCAGTGGCTTTCCCGGAACGGATATTCCGTGCCCGTATTCCACGCGATGGGCAACCACGATAACGACCCCTATGTGCAGGGCGACGCCCCGGGGCAGCTTTCCTATTGCAGGACGCTGGGGCCGAACTACTATTCGTTCAACCTCGGCAAGGTGCACTACGTGGTACTCGACGACATTGACTGGATCAATACGGGCGGCAGCGACGGCGTGCTGGGCAGCCGCGACTACAACCGCGTCGTGTCGCTGGCGCAGATGACCTGGCTGGCCGAAGACCTGGCTGCCGTCGAGGATAAGACGGCGCCGCTGGTGGTCTGTCTGCATGTCCAGCTCTACGAAAATTACAACGCCTCGTTCGCCAACACGGCCAAGATGCCGAGCGCCACGGGTGGAACCGGGGCGCTGATGAATGCCGTCCGGGATTTCTCCGAGGTGCATTTCATAACGGGGCATACGCACCACAACTCCACGATGGTCATCAACGACAAAGTGATCGAACACAACACGGCCGCCGTCTGCGAAACATGGTGGTGGAGCACTTTCTTTTCCGACCGGGCCATCTGCGTCGACGGGTCGCCTGCCGGTTACGGAATCTATACGGTCAATTCGACCGACGTGAAGTGGAGCTACAAGGGCATCGGCGAACCTGCCGGATACCAGTTCCGCACGTACGACATGAACACCGTGAAAAAGCACCTCGACAACAGCACCTACAAGGCGCTGCTGGCCCAGTATGCGAGCCGTGACAACAAGGGCGACGACTATGGAAAAGTGGGCGATAACGTTGTTTATATCAATGTCTGGAACTACGATCCGGCCTGGAAGGTCGAGGTGCGGGAGGATGGCTCGCCGCTTGAGGTGAAGCGTGTCTTCGACCGCGACCCGCTGCACACGATCACCTTCGACATTCCCCGCGTGGAGGCCAAATACGAAGCCAATGCCGACTGGGCGTCGTGCTGCTCGTCGCACATGTTCAGCGTGACGGCGTCGTCGCCCGTGTCGGAACTCGAAATCACGGTCACCGACCGTTTCGGCAATGTCTATTCGGAACGGATGAAGCGGCCGAAGGCCTTTGTGAAGACCTCGAAATAACCTGAAAAACGAAGAGCATGAAAAAGTACAGTATATGGCTGTTGGGATTCGCGGCGCTGGTCGCCGGGGCCTGCAGTACGGACCGGACCGGGGATGAGACGCTCGCACTCAGCGCTTCTTCGGTCAGCGCCAACAAGCGTGGAATGACCTACGAAGGCGGCGATGTCACGTTCGATGTCCTGTCGAATGTCTATTGGGTGATCAACCTCGACGAAGATGCCGACTGGCTGACCGTCGCGCCCCGTGCGGCGTACGGCAACCAGACGGTGAAGGTCACCGCGGCCGTGAATCCCGGGGGCAGGCGTTCGACGACGCTTCGGTTCGATTCGCTGGACGGCGTGACCGCACAGATCGAGGTGACGCAGGGTTCCTCCGATGAACTTATCTACTACATCCGCACCGGGGCCGGGGCTTCGGCCGTTGCGGAGCCGGTCGCCGTGGGCGGCTATACGGCGTGGGAACCGGAAGGCGTCGGTGCTTCGGCGGTGGGATTCTCCGGCGTAAACGCTTTCGTGTCGGCCGACACGCCTTCGTCGGGCTACGACGAGGCTTCGGGCGGTAACAATATCGTGCTGGAGGTTCCCGGAGAGGGCCCGGAAACTGTGACGCCCTCGTTTTCCGTGCGCGACGTGGCGACCCGTGACGACTCCTATTTCCGTCTGAAGATGGGCGTGCTGGCTCCCGGCGGCGAACTGACGCCCGACCGGTTCCGGGTGCTCGTCGGGAACGGCGGCGACGAACTGATCGCCCTGCAATACGAAGTGATCGACGGCGCAGGCGACTGGAAAGAGGTCCTGGCGCGGTTTTGGGTCGGCGAGGACAATCCCACGTTCGATTTTAAGGTCGAAGCCCCCGCAGGCGGTTACCGCATCGACGACTTCCGCCTTTACGAGGGCAACTTCGGCGAGGGACAGGAGGTTGCTTTCCAGGTCGGCGGCGACGACGGCAAGCCGGAAGGTTACGTCTATTTCGAGGACGATTTTTCGTGGGTGACCGACGTATACGGCGGAACCGATTACATCGGGACGTATCCTACGCCGCTTACGGCAGAAACCTACTGGAACGGCATAACGGCGGCAAGCCACGGGCAGGAGGCCTATAACGCCCTCGTCGGATCGGGGTGGAAGACCGATGACAACAAACTCAAGGAGCGCGTTTACCTGCGTATCGGCTATGTCAAGATGGGGCGCGGTTCCAATGCGGCGGGTTGCGGCGGAGGCCTGGTAAGCCCGACGCTGGACATCCGGAAAAACCGTGCGGCGGATCTCAAGGTGACTTTTAAATGCTGTATTTACGTCGCTGCCAACGGCACGTGGGACCCCTCGACCATGCAGGTGCGGGTGATCGGTCCGGGTACGGTCAACGACGGTGTGTCGACGGAGAAGGTGCTCGTCATGCAGACCGAAACGCCGGTGCAGTGGGAGGAGAAGACGCTGATCGTCTACGGCGCGACCGACGCCACACAACTGGTCTTCGAATCGGTGGAGGAAACCAAGGCCAACCGCTGGTTTCTGGACGACGTGCGGATCGTCAAGGCGGGCCCGGACGACAAACCTTCGGTAGACCTGATACCGCTGGCGGTTCCTGCGGTGACGTTCGACCAGGATGCCGCTACCGAAAGTTCCGTGAAGTTCACCTGGACCGAGGTCTCGCAGGCCGCGGAGTACGAGTATTCCTACACCTGTCTCAACTGCGGCGAGGTGGTCGCCTCGCGCAGCGGCAAGACGACGGAGCTGTCGGCCGAATTTACCGGACTGATCGCCGGGACTTCGGCCCGCCTGACGGTCCGCGCCCTGCCCGCCGAAGGCGACAAGACCTATAAGGAATCCGCCTGGAGCGATCCCGTCGAGGGCGACGTAAAGTCGTCCGGAGGCGGATTGCCCCAGCTCGCGACGCCTTCCGGCGTGACCGTTTCCGCCAACAGCGCCTATGGTTTCGAGGCTTCCTGGGCCGAGGTGTCCGATGCGACGGATTACACCTATTTCGTGGAACTGCCGAACGGACAGGTGGTCGCTACGGGTAAAACGTGGGAACCCCGCGTACATATCGGCGGGCTGGCCGGGAAGAATTTCGGCAATTACCCCTATTTCAATTTCCGCGTGGTGGCCAACCACATGAACTACAACAGTTCGAAGGTGGAGATTCCGCAGACGTTCCGCTCGTCGGAGCCTTCGGCGGCGGTCCGGGCCGATATCCTTCCTTCGACGGCCACGGTCTACTTCCAGGACGATTTCTCCTGGGCCGATCCCTGGAGCGGCAGTGCCCTGCTGGCGACCAACACCGACTGGATCAACACCTATTGTACGGTGGATACGATGGTGCGCCTCGACCTGCTGGAAAAGGAAGGAACCGTGTCGCTCAACGGCTGGGGTTACGATGCGACCAACAAGAGCGTTTACACCCGTCCGGGGTATATTCACCTCAATTCGTCGTCGGCGTTGGGCAACCTGATCACCCCGGCATTCACCGGCATTACCGGTACGGACGACGTGAAGGTCAGCTTCGACGCCACCTATTTCTTCCAGTATTTCTCCGGTGCGGCCGATACGAACAAGACCCTGACGGCCAGCCTGAAGGGCGCCGGGACCATCGAAGGCGCTTCGGGCGGAATCATTTCGTTCACCTTGTCGCGCGGCAATGCGTGGGAGGGTTTCTCTTTCACGATCACGGGAGCCGATGCTACGACCCGCGTGGTGTTCGCCCCGGCGGTCAAAAGCAAGAACCGCGTGCAGTTCGATAACTTCCGCGCCGAATCGTTAACCCGTTAATTTGAAAGACAATGAAAAACCTGAAACTGTTTTTGTTGGGCCTTATGCTCTGCGCGGCGCTGCCGTCGCAGGCATGGGACCGCACACGCCACGACGCCATTGCGTATATCGCCGAATGCAACCTGACGCCCCGGGCGAAGAGGAATATCGCCCGCTACCTCGACCATTCGATCGTTTACTACGCATCGTGGATGGACAAGTACCGCGATACGCCCGAATTTCGAAACGTCGAGCATGTGAGTTATGTGGATGCCGGCATGCAACTGGTCGACACCCTGCGCAAGGGGAAGACCAATTGCGTCGTCGAACTGATGCGCGCCGTCGACCGGCTGAAAGACTACCGGAATATGAGCGATTCGCTCGTGCGGCTGAACCTGATGTATGTGATCCACATCGTGGGTGACATGCACTGTCCCTCGCATGTCAAATACGCCGGTTGCAAGAGCGGCCGCGCGGACCTCAACGGCAGGAAGATGTCCTACCATGCGATGTGGGACTGGGGTGTGCTGGACGGGGCCCACGGCTGGAGTTACAGCGAGTATCAACAGTTGCTGGACACCTTCTCCAAGCGCGAGAAAGCCGCCATGGCCAAGGGTACGCCCCGCGAATGGCTGCATGAAACCGCCGTCGCGTGCCGGGTGATCTACGACTGGCAGCGGGCCGACGAGACCTACGACAAGCAGTTCGTGCTGGACACCTACCTGCTGCCCGAAAGCCAGTTGATCAAGGCCTCGTACCGCCTGGCTGCGGTGCTCAACGAATTGTTCGGTTAGTAGGAGGACCTCCGGGGACAAAAAAAACAGCAGGGAATCTCGCGATTGCCTGCTGCCCTCGGAGGTCGCCCTCCTAAAACTACTAACCCCAAACTTAAATAAATGAAGAAACCTCACTGCGGTTGCTGTGCCGCAGCTGACCGGAATAAGTACAAAGCGCGTGCCGAACCTGCAATCGCCGTCCGCCGAGGACCGTTTGGTGGAATATCGGGTCTTGTCGTGGAATTTTTACCGGAATAATTTTGGTTTTATGCCTTTTGTTGTTTTATTTGTGGCATATGCCTGATGATAGTGTCTTTAAAGGAAAATTCTCGGCGTTGTAACGTGGAAGGAGAAAAAGATATTTTGCGGCGGGTGAGCGGCGGGGACAGCGATGCCTTGCGGCCGATCTTCCCGAAACACGGTTCGCGTGTGGAAGGTCTTCGCCGTTGCGGGAGCCGATGCTACGCCCCGCGAATGGCTGCACGAAACGGCCGTCGCCTGCCGGGTGATCTACGACTGGCAGCGGGCCGACGGGACCTACGGCAAGCAGTTCGTGACGGACACCTACCTGCTGCCCGAACGCCAGCTGATCCTGGCGTCGTATCGTCTGGCCGCCGTGCTCAACGACCTGTTCGGTTAGTGATGCCCTCCGGGGATAAAAAAACAGCAGGGAATCTCACGATTGCCTGCTGCCCCCAGGAGGTTGCCCTCCTAAAACTACTAACCCAAACTTAAATAAATGAAGAAACCTCACTGCGGTTGCTGTGCCGCAGCTGACTGAAATAAGTACAAAGCGCGTGCCAAAGTTGCGCCGCCGTCTGCCGGAAAAGGGACGCATCGTGGTCGGAACGGTCCGCTGCGCAGAGCGGCGGGGCGCGTTTCGCGGAAATATTCCGCCGGATCGCTTGCTTCCTGCCGATAAAAGTGTACCTTTGCCGTGCAATGGTTTCCCCGTGGAGGGGAATTAAAAGGGAATGCCGTGTGAATCGGCAACAGTTCCCGCTGCTGTGAGTCCCGCCCGCAAGGGCTTTTTCGTTGCGGCATTCTTGAGCCACTGGTCCTCCGGGACCGGGAAGGCGCCGCCTCGGGGGACAAGTCAGAAGACCTGCCTTGCGCGATAGGGTGTTTGCTCCTGCGGAGAAAGGGAGCGCCTGAAGTCGTCGCCGGCGGTTTTTCCGTGCGTCCTTATTTGCTTCGGCCCTCTTTTTCCTGTTGCTGCGAACCTCTTCGGACAGACTTTTTTACGGTTGGATGAGGAAGTCGTCGCCATGCTTTGCCGGGTCGTCATGCCTGTTTTTGCCTGCGCGGTATTCTCCGTGAAGTCTGTCCCTTACGGACGGAACAGATGGAACCATTAACTAAAAAACAAGGTATGATGAAAAAATTATTTGTGATCTGCTCCTGGGCGCTGCTTCTCGGCGGCTGCAAGAGCGAATCCGGGGCTTCGGACCCGGATGGAGACAAACCTGTTCCCCCCCCCTCGGCCGAACTGTTGCAAAAGATCGAAGACCTGAATGCGGGCCTGGTCTCGCTGAAGACGCTGGCCGGAGCCGTGTCGCAGTCGGAAGTGCGGTCGCTGGCCGAGACGGAGGACGGCGTGCGCCTTACGTTCTGCGACGGGACCGAAGTGACGGTAGCCTGCAATGCGGCGGCGGAAGCGCCGCTGATCGGCATTGCGGTCGATGGGGATGCGTATTACTGGACACTCGCCGCGGAAAAGGATATTCCCTGGCTGAAAGATGCCGCCGGAGCGAAAATGCCTGTTTCGGGGCCTGTCCCCGTCGTGGGGCGCGATGATAAAGGTTTCTGGACCGTGACGACGGACGCCGCCGTGACGCCGTGGCAGATCGGGGACGGCTCCGGAAATCCGGTCGAAGCCACGGGCGACGAGCAGGTGGAGTTGTTTCGGTCGGTAAAGGCCGGAAACGGCCGGGTGGAAATCGCGCTGACGGACGGCGGGACTCTTTCGGCGGCGCAGGTCAACGACTTGAGCGTTGCGGGGACGGCCAACTGCTATGTGGTTTCGGCGCCCGGAACGTATGTTTTCAATGCCCGGGTACGCGGAAACGGAGCCGGCGAAGGGGTCGGATTCGAGCCGGCGATCGAGATGGCGGACGGCATGACGGCCGACTGGCTGTGGACCGACTCCGAAGGACTCGTTTCGGGAGTCGCCCTCGACACGACCTCCGGCGATATTTTCCTCACGGTCGGCGAAGGCAGGGGCAACGCGCTGGTCGCCCTGATGCAGGACGGAAAGGTCGTCTGGAGCTGGCATGTCTGGGTGACCGACGCTCCGCAGACGATGACCTACGGGAACGGGACGGTCTTCATGGACCGCAACCTGGGCGCCGCAGGTACGACCGCAGGCGGTACGGACGCTTACGGCATGTATTACCAGTGGGGGCGCAAGGACCCGTTCTACGGGGGCGAGAAAACGGAAACTTCGGCCAATGCGTTCCTCGAAGCAAAGAACGGCACGGTGGTGAATCCCGCTTATCCGGCGCTGGACTGGGCTTTCAGCAAGAGTGCGACGACGACCGACGGGGCTGCCGCCAATCCCATGACGTTCTACAACGATAAGGTCGGAACCGGCTATAACTGGCTTGCGTCGCCGAACGCGACATTGTGGGGTGAGGCCAAAACGCTCAACGACCCCTGCCCGCCGGGGTACAGGGTTCCTGAAACCGGTGCATGGGAGGATTTGATTTCGGGACGTCAGTACATCGACGGCGTTTCGGTATGGGACGGAACGAACTACGGTATGACCTATACCCACGGGGGACAGACGGCCTGGTATCCGGCGCAGGGCTATCGCAATTACAGTTCGGGCGCCATCGTGGGGCTGCGCAGCTCGACCGGCGGTTCGGGCGCTTACTGGTCGGCGGAAACCTCTTCGGTCAAATCCTATTACCTCTTCTTCCGCAGCAAACTGTCGAGCAGCGGTTCGATCAATAATGAACTGGACATGAACCGGTCTTACGGCTATACGGTGCGTTGCTGCAAGGAGTGACGGTCCGTCGGGACGAATAAAGGCAGGACGCTTTCGGGTCCTGCCTTTGTTTTCGATGCCGGTTCCGGCCTACCGGAACACGCCCGTGTAGGTCGAGGGCGAGAGGGCGCGCAGCTCCTCCTTGACTGATTCGGCGACGTCGAGCGTTTCGATGAATGCCGCGATCGACTCGCGGGTGATGTGGGCGTTGGTCCGCGTCAGGGCCTTCAACGCCTCGTAGGGCTTCGGGAAACCCTCGCGGCGCAGGATGGTCTGGATGCCCTCGGCCACCACGGCCCAGTTGTTCTCCAGGTCGCGCGCCAGCGCCTCGGGGTTGAGGATCACCTTGTTCAGCCCCTTGAGCAGCGATTGCAGGGCGATCACCGCGTGGGCCATCGGCACGCCGATGTTGCGCAGCACGGTCGAGTCGGTCAGGTCGCGCTGAAGACGCGATACGGGCAGCTTCGACGAAAGGTGCTCGAAAACGGCGTTGGCGATGCCGAAGTTGCCCTCGGCGTTCTCGAAGTCGATGGGGTTGACCTTGTGGGGCATGGCGCTCGATCCGACCTCCCCGGCCTTGATCTGCTGTTTGAAGTACTCCATCGAAATGTAGGTCCACATGTCCCGCGAGAGGTCGATGAGGATGGTGTCGATGCGCTTCATGTTGTCGAAGATGGCCGCCAGGTTGTCGTAGTGCTCGATCTGCGTGGTGTACTGCGAGCGGCACAGCCCCAGCGTCTCGTTCACGAACCGGTTGGCGAAAGCCACCCAGTCGATTTCGGGGTAGGCCGCGCGGTGGGCGTTGAAGTTGCCCGTGGCGCCGCCGAACTTGGCCGGAACGGCGATGTCGTGGAGCATGAACAACTGCTTTTCGAGCCGCTCGACGAATACCGAAAACTCTTTGCCCAGCGAGGTCGGCGAGGCGGGCTGCCCGTGCGTGCGCGCCAGCATCGGAACCTCGCGCCACTGCTCGGCGAACGACGCCAAAGCGTCGCGGACCTCCTCGACGACGGGGTAGTAGACGCCTGTCATCGCCTCCCGGAGCGAGAGCGGAATGGCCGTGTTGTTGATGTCCTGCGACGTGAGGCCGAAATGCACGAACTCCTTATAGGCCTCCAGCCCGAGGGTGTCCATTTTCTCCTTGATGATGTACTCGATGGCCTTTACGTCGTGGTTGGTCACCGACTCGATCTCCTTCACGCGCCGGGCGTCGGCGTCCGAGAAATCGAGGTAGAGCGCGCGCAGGGCGGCGAATTTCGAGCGGTCGATGCCGGTCAGCTGCGGCAGCGGCAGTTCGCACAAGGCGATGAAGTATTCCACTTCGACGCGGATGCGGTAGCGGATGAGGGCCTGCTCCGAAAAATAATCGGCTAATTTCTCCGTTTTATTACGGTAACGCCCGTCGACGGGCGAGATGGCGGTGAGGGGAGTTAACATATGGGATTGTGATTTGTTTTTCGTTTCCAGACGCCAAATTTACGACATTTAATTGAAATACGCATAATTTTCCATACCTTTGTGGAGATGTAAACCGAAATCGGAATGAATTTCATATTGGCAATCATCGACTCCCTGGCGGGCTTCGTGCAGCGCAATCCGCTGACGACGCTCCTTATCGTCATACTGGCGCTCGGCGCCCCCGCGCTGCTCAAGGGCATCGCGCTGTTTATCTTGTATTTTCTTATGGGACTTGTTATTTTGGTCGTCGTGCTGATGCTGGCTTTCCGCTGGCGGATCTACAAGGTCCGCAAGCAGATGGAGCAGCAGTTCGGCGAAGGCTTCGGACAGCAGTCCGGACCGAAGGGATTCGGCGGTTTCGGCTCGCCCTTTGCAGAGCAGCCGCGCAAGGAGCGCGAAGGCGAGGTGAAGGTGCACAAAACCCCGGGAACGCCCGAGAAGCGCGTGTCGAAGGATGTGGGCGACTACGTCGATTTCGAAGAGGAAAAGCAGTAGCATGTTGAAGATTTTCGAACTCATAGGGCGCTATTTCATGCTGATGGGAAAGGTCTTTTCCCGTCCGGAGAAGGCCGCCATCTACCGCCGGCGGATCATTTTCGAAATGGAGTCGCTCGGTGTCAACTCGATCGGCCTGACGGCCATCATCTCGGTCTTCATCGGCGCGGTCATCACGTTGCAGATGTGCATCAACCTCGATTCGCCGTTCATTCCCCGCTCGCTGGTGGGTTACGCCACGCGCGAGACGATGATCCTGGAGTTTTCGTCGGCGGTCGTGGCGCTGATTCTCGCCGGAAAGGTCGGGTCGTCGATCGCCTCGGAAATCGGAACCATGCGCATCACCGAACAGATCGACGCGCTCGAAATCATGGGCGTCAACTCCGCCTCGTACCTCATCCTCCCGAAGATCGTCGCCGCGATGGTCTTCTTCCCCTTTCTGACGATCCTCTCGATCCTGATCGGCATTCTGGGCGGATACCTCATCGCCGCCGCGACGGGCATTATGATCCCCGCCGACTATGTCGACGGCCTGCTGATGGATTTCAAGCCCTATTCGATCACCTACACGCTGATCAAGACCGTCTTCTTCGCCTACATCATCACCTCGATTTCGGCCTTCTACGGCTACAACGCCCGGGGCAACTCGCTGGAGGTCGGCACGGCTTCGACGCGCGCCGTGGTGGCCAGCTGCGTGGTGATTCTGCTTTTCGACCTGATCCTGACACAAGTCCTGCTTATATGATACGCGCCGAACATATCGTCAAGTCGTTCGACGGCCGGGTGGTGCTCGACGACATCTCGGTCGAATTCGAGACCGGAAAAACGAACCTCATCATCGGCCGCAGCGGTTCGGGAAAGACCGTGCTGCTCAAGACGCTGGTGGGCCTGCACGAACCCGATTCGGGCGACGTGTGGTACGACGAGGTGAACTTTTCGAAACTCGGTTTCCGGGAACGCAAAAGTATCCGCAAGGACATCGGCATGATCTTTCAGGGCGGGGCGCTGCTGGACTCCTCGACCGTTGTGGAGAACGTCAAGCTGCCGCTCGACCTCTTCACCTCGCAGAGCGAGCGGGAGAAGATGGAGCGCGTGAATTTCTGCCTCCAGCGCGTGCGGCTCGACGGGGCCAACGAACTCTATCCGGCCGAACTGTCGGGCGGCATGATCAAGCGCGTGGCCATCGCCCGGGCTATCGTGATGAATCCCCGCTACCTGTTTTGCGACGAACCCAACTCGGGACTCGACCCGCAGACCTCGATCGTCATCGACAACCTGATCCACGAGATCACCCAGGAGTACGGCATCACGACGATCATCAACACCCACGACATGAACTCCGTGATGGAGATCGGCGAGAAAATTGTATACATCCACGACGGCCGTAAGTGGTGGGAGGGGACGAAGGACGACATCCTGCATGCGGACAACCGCGAGCTGAACGATTTCGTCTTCGCCTCGGCCATGGCCAAACGGGCCAAACTGGCTGCGCAGTAGGCTTCCGCGGTGTTGTGCGCCTGAAGACGGCGGAGGTTTCCGGCGGACGGGTGCGTGCCGGGAAACGGATGCGTCCGCGGTTCGTAAAAAAATTTAATTTTTTATTTGCGTAAATTATATAAAGTATGTACTTTTGTGCTGTTAAAAAAATAACGCAATTTTTTATTAACAAATAATTCAAATTATTATGGCAACTATTAAAATCGGTATCAACGGCTTCGGTCGTATCGGCCGTCTGGTGTTCCGTGCCGCTTGCACGAACGACAACATCGAAGTGGTGGGCATCAACGACCTGGTTCCCGTGGACTACATGGCTTACATGCTGAAGTACGACACGATGCACGGCCGTTTCGACGGTACGGTGGATTTCAACGTGGAGAAGAGCCAGCTGATCGTAAACGGCAAGGCTATCCGCGTAACCGCCGAGAAGGACCCCGCAAACCTGAAGTGGAACGAGGTTAACGCCGAGTACGTGGTAGAGTCGACGGGTCTGTTCCTCACCAAGGAGAAGGCCGAGGCTCATATCGCAGCCGGCGCCAAGTACGTCGTTATGTCGGCTCCCTCGAAGGACGACACCCCGATGTTCGTATGCGGCGTGAACACCGATACCTACAAGGGCCAGACGATCGTTTCGAACGCATCGTGCACCACCAACTGCCTTGCCCCCATCGCCAAGGTTCTGCACGACAAGTTCGGCATCACCGACGGTCTGATGACCACCGTTCACTCGACCACCGCAACGCAGAAGACTGTCGACGGTCCCTCGATGAAGGACTGGCGCGGCGGCCGTGCCGCTTCGGGCAACATCATCCCCTCGTCGACCGGCGCTGCAAAGGCCGTAGGCAAGGTGATTCCCGAGCTGAACGGTAAGCTGACCGGTATGTCGATGCGTGTTCCGACCCTCGACGTTTCGGTTGTCGACCTGACCGTAAACCTGGCCAAGCCCGCCAAGTACGACGAGATCTGCGCTGCCATGAAGGAGGCTTCGGAAGGCGAACTGAAGGGCATCCTGGGTTACACCGAGGAGGCTGTCGTTTCGTCGGACTTCCTGGGCGACGCCCGCACGTCGATCTTCGACAAGGCTGCCGGTATCGCGCTGACGGACACTTTCGTGAAGGTCGTTTCGTGGTACGACAACGAGTGGGGCTACTCGAACAAGGTCCTCATGCTGATCGAGAAGATGGCCGCTTACAACAACAAATAGTCGTAAGCCATTCGATAGAAAAAGAGGGAACCAGCGATGGATTTCCTTTGAAAGGATGTAACAGTCTAAATAATTAGGCTGTTACATTTTTTTTGATGGGATAAGGTAACGAAAAGGCAACGGTTCTGTTTTAAGTCTGTTGCAATGACTTTCCAACCTCAAACAACTGATACAAAGATAGTAATAAATTTTGAGTTAAGCAAATAACAGCGGTCGTGTTTCTTAAATAGAACGTTAGAAACATATGAGTTTATATACCTTACCCGTGATATACTTTCATTTGAGGCTCACCATTAATAAATATTTCTGCTCCATTATTGACACAAAATATTGGACAGTCCCTCTTGAAAATATTGAGAATCCCAAATTACAAGAACGATATTCTTACTAATCGGCATAGAAATTTCCGCACCATACATTCCAAACCCTTCGTAATAGTTTGGCGCATCCTTTACATGAGGTTCAATAGTAATAGGATAATCGAATGTATATATTTGATTTGTATCCGTATAATAAAATTCCCAATATTTATCAGCCAGAATATTTGCCAATTTTCCTAAAAAATCTGTAATATATTATTGGTTGTCGGTTATTTGCAGTCGATACGGCAGACAAATGAATTACATTACTTGATTTTGCAAGTTCCATAGGGGCAAAAACTACTTCATCCAAACCGCCTCTTCCGTTTCCCAACTTTTTATCTCTGCCATTCTATCCTCATCTCCATCTTCCTTTTTTGCCAAATAGCAGGATAAATGTTCTTCGTTTATGTAGCTCAAAAACAGCAACAGACTCTTTGCCGTCTGCACCTTCTCTTGTTTGGTAAAATACGGCGTGATGGTGTTCAAGTCATACACTCGTTCTTCCATGTGGCTCTCCCCGTTCAGAGCCAGTCGACACATAAAGTTCTCGTAGTACGTTCGTTTCTCATCAGGTACAGCTTTTAACACACCGTCACGGCACATCATCTCCTCAAATTTCATGTTGTAGCAGAAACTTGAAAACGCTTCTACTACCCTTCTCATCACGTTTCCGATACTTGTTTCCATATAATCACCTTTATCGTCAGTTGGTGTTTTGGCATAATCGTATACATACTCCAACAGTTTCTTATACTCATTCGAAACTACTCGTTCCTTCATCTGCTTGTCTACAAGTTCCAAGAACGTCTTACCATTGCCCTTGCCACCATTAAGTTCCGAACGTACTTTAACCATGTCAAATGCCGAGCGCAAGTCATGAGTTAGGAGTAAAATTCTGCTATTCGAGTTTCCTTTTTTGATATTGTCAAACTGATGACGTAAAAGTGACATCACACCTAATCTGTTACCATAGTCGAAACTTGACACAGGGTCATCAATTATGATTAGAATCTCGTCCTTATATTTATCATCCTTTTTCTTGTCACTAAACAATCTGGCAAAGAAATAGCATAACCCAAGTACGTTTCTCTCACCTACACTGATTTTCTTAGGAGGTACACTCCGCCCGTTTACCTTCAGTTTGTAACAACCATCTCCTGCTACCAACTTCACTTTCGTGTCACTATAGAACACGTATTGCAGTTCCTCATTGATGTAGTCCTGTGCAATGTCCGTCCGCTCTATCCGTGCTTTCAGTGCCTTTATCTCACCCTCCGTCCGCTCTTTGTCTTTCTCCAATTTCGATAGTGCTTTCTGACAGTTTTCATAAGCTTTGTTCGCTTGCTTATAGCTATCCAGCAATATAGTCAGACGCTTCTTTGCTAATAACTCATTCTCATGCAGTACTTTCCTCTTCAGTTTCTCTCGCTCATTCACCGAGCGGTTGAATGTCGCCACGCAAACTTCCAGCTCCTGCATTGCGGCCATATAGTTTGTCAGATGTGTGCTATAACCATCCACCTTGTCCGCATTGAAGGCCTCTTCCATCACACCGTATATATCCCTTTTCCGCTGAATTATTCTATTGCGCACAGCAGCCACGTCCTTGTTCAATTGCACCGTCGCACGTTGGGCTGCTTCTCTCTCCTTCTCATTCAACCTGTCAGGAAACTTAGGTATAGCCATCTCCACATCCACAAATACATCCATCGCCTCATCCAGTGCCTTGCTATATATCTCCGACTCTTTGTTCAGTATGCGTTTTAGTGTTTCGCTGATGTATTCATAGTCCTCATCGCTCGTCTTTCTTAGACACAGTGGACAAAATGGCCACTTCTCTTCTGCCAGCCGTTGTGTCGTTTCCTGCAAATGATGCTCCGCATGTTCTTGCAGGAAGGTCAAGAGTCTATGCTCACGTTCGTTCAGTGTCGGTTTCTCAACCCTCTTCTCCAACAGGGCTTTCACCCCGTCCAGACTTTTAGGTAGTTTCAATTTTACGGGATTCCATACTATCGCTTGTGCGTCTTCCGTTTGGGTGTATAGTGTCAGGTCAGCATTCAACTGTGTCCTTAATGCCTCTTCCGTTTCTTTCGGCTCTTCCATCAAAACAAGTTTCTTCAGCAAGTCCTCCGTCACACGGCTCCTCACCGAATTACCCTTCACGTTACGGTCTATGTCTGCCCAGCCGCCATCTTCACGCAACTTATCTCTTATTTTGTTATAGAAATATAAAGGTGAAGAAGCATCACTTCCATTTTCAAAATTTACTCTCCGAGTCGTCTGTTCTGCCACCTTCTTTTCTATCGCTATCTTTTCTTCGTTTTTGTTGGTTATCTGCGTATCTAGGTCTACCTGCTCACCCATCATCACGATGGTTTCTAGCCCCTTTCCTTTGGTTCTTACATTTTCACGCACAAATTCCTCGTCAAAAATGAATACCGAGTCTTTCTTGTCATCAAGAATAATCGCATCAGTAGAAACCGAATATGACACATACCCCTCCTCTGTTGGTTGTTCGGTGTCCTTACCGACCAACTGCCGGATAGCTTTAGCAATAGTAGTTTTCCCGCTACCATTACGACCATATACGATGCTCAGATTCTGTCTGTCTTTAAATAAATCAAGTGTTGTTGGCTGTTCAAAGTAGCCTCCTTCTATCGTTATCTTCTTAAAATTCTCAAACATAACTATTACTATGCAACAAGTACACTCAATCAAAATTACCCATGCGCCATTATTGTCTATGCCAAAGAAAGGGAAACCGCCCAAACCATTGGCAAATGCACTTATACTCTTGAGTTTTTTAGTTTTTCGTTAAGTATCAATTTAAAATCATATGCGGTACATTCTGCTATCAAAGTTTCTAATTCTATTTTATAATGGATACAATATTATCAACCAATAAAAATACATGATCTATTTAGAATGTAAAATTATAACTAATTATCAAAAAGACAGCATAGAAATCATCGTTCTACACATATTCTAAATACTTTTTGTGCAATTTTAATAACATAATAGGAGTTAATTTCGCAGTTTTTTCATATGCTGGATTTCAAAATATTGAAATTTTACGCTATCAGGGCGGATTTTTGTGCGGAGGGGGGGGGCTTCACATACACATCGCTCTTTCCTATCGTTAGTGACGGGCCCCTGTTTTTTCGGGGATTGGGGCAAGGCCGCCCGTATGGGCGCTTCGTATAGCCTTGCCCTATCCCTGCAAAAAACATATCTTTCGCTTCAGATGGAAAGGAAAAGGCCCGGATTAGTGATAATCTTCTGCACCATCATTTAATACATCTGAATTGTCAGCGCCTATTCCTCCCTCAATTTCTTCACATCATCGAGCAGTCTTTTCGCTTTCCGCTCTTTAACAGTCGCCTGCTCCAACCGTTCAGCCTGCCGCCTTACGGCTTCTTCATAGCGTTCGACTTGGTTTTGGACAGTATCACGTATGGCTGTGTATTGCTCGTCCCAAAATACGGTTTCCAACTCCGTCAGCTCCTTTTCTCCGATTTTCCCGCACATCTTCACGTAACGGTATTTCAGATCGTTCACGGCTAACAGCTGATTATTTTCCGAGATTCGGTAGATGAATGCGCCTTGCAGGAAAATACCACCCAGCATGACGAACATCGTCAGAAATGTTTTCGAGGATTTAAGATCGAGCGTATAGGTGTGTCGGTGTTCCTGCACAGGCAGGTTTTCAGGCTTTGCCGCTGCTTCAACGGCTTTCCCAACCTGCTCTATCAATGTATGCGTCTGCCTGTTCTCCTTGTCAATCACCTCCAGTCTCCCTGTCAACTGTGCCAGCAGCGTGTTATATTTGTCAGCCATCGCCTGTTCCCATCCGTTTTGTACTCCGGGCAACGTTATCTGTTTACGCAGTTGTTCGAGCATCTGTGCTACCTGCCCCTGCGAGCATTCCGCGGCCTCTATCAGCCGCTCGATCCGTTCCAGTTGGACATTATCCAAACCTGCGTTTCCTGCGCCGCCTGCTTTGGCGTTTTTAATGGCTTTAACAAGCGTTTCCTTGAGGTCTTCGTACATCTCGACCGAGAGGTCGATCCTATTTTCGTTGTTCATGGTTTTTGAGATTTTTTAATTCGGTTACAGTTTTATTTTGGCTCTTCTTTTCTGTTCTTCGAGCCTGCGTCGGCGCTCCATCGCGGCTATCGCCATCGCTTCGGCCGCGGCATCGAGCAACGCCGTGATTCGTGCTATATGCTCTTCGGGGCTTTCTCCCGGCTTGCGCTGCAACTGTGCGGCGGACACTCCGACGGGCGAACCGGCCGGCGGCAGCGGAATCCCGCCTGCTTTTCCGAGGTTTACCGATGATGGCTCTTCGTGCGTGCCGCCGCTATCCATACCGCCGAACAACCCTGCAAATGCCGAACGGTAATTACCTGCTGCCGCCGAGAGGTTCCCGAAGAGCGTGGCCCGGTGTTGGGTCTGCTGTTGAATATGGTTGAACCGGTTGTCGAGTTTCGTAAAGTTGAAAGCCCGGTCGATCTTCGAGCCGGAGAACTCGAAGCCGTTTTTCGAGAACAAAACCCCTTGTTTGCGGTCGGTCGAACCGCAATACTTGTATCGCACGCTGATGCCCTGTTCTTTTAATTTACCTTCCAACTCGTTCCAGTTCTTGCACTTGGGAAGACTGCCTTTGATTGCATCGTAGATTTCGTATTTGGTCTTGTCGGGTTCGCG
>QWCB01000606.1_pt1 | contig 39218 bp, 32 predicted proteins | sample 1972511 | NCBI WGS metagenome assembly QWCB01 (sample SAMN09866719, study PRJNA288562) | Human gut metagenome isolate term5_stool, whole genome shotgun sequencing... | isolation source: gut | host: Homo sapiens | place: USA: California | reverse complement strand
CGGTGGACACCCTTGCTATTGGCTATACGATTCCCGCTATTAGGGCTCGTTAGGGACTTGCACCCATTAGAATAAGCTCATGCCGAGCATACAAGAAAATCGGCCATTGGAAACGACTTCTTCAGTTTCCAATGGCCGACCTGCCACTACCGCGATCCCGCGTCAATACACCTTCACCTCGTCCGTGAAGACCCACTCGCCAGGATTGTCCTCCTTGGCGGAGATACGGACGAAACGCGCCTTCTGCTTCTTGCCCTGATACGTCACCGTACGCGTACCGACCACATTGAGTCGCTCGCGGGTGTACGCCTGGTCATAGACGGGCACGAAATGGTCGCCGTCGCTGGAGATACTGATCGTGACACGGCTGGGATAGAACACCCATGCGCCGTCGCTCTGCATGAAGTCGAGGCTGACGGTACTAAACCGCTTCTCCTCGCCCAGGTCGATGGTGATGTCGAAGGGAGCCACCGTCGTGTCGCGACGCTGCATGAATCCCTGCCAACGGCCGTCGCCATAGGACCATCCGCCACACATCCCGTCGGTCAGCGTGCCGTCGCCCTGTCCCACATACGACTGCGAGTAGGGCTGGTGATAGGTCACTCCTGCCCCGACAGCCAGATGGCGCACGGGCTTCTGCTTCTCCTTGCGGTCCCCCTTCTCCTTTCTGAGGTCGAAGGCATTGACATGCTGCGCAGCCAGCCACGGATACTGCGCCACGACGGCAGCACTCAGCTCCTCGTAGGATCGGCTACGTCCGCTCCATCCCACCTCGGCGATGGCCAGTTCGCGGGGATAGAGCATATACTCCGCATAATCCTCCGTCTTGATATACTCCGTCCAAAGATTGCCCTGCACGCCCAGCACACGACCCGTGAAGCCGTCGCCACTATAGGGCGCGGGGTCAAAGTTCCAGAGATTGCGCAGCGGCTGATAACTTCCTCCAGCAAAGGGCTCCGTGGGCGGAGCGTCCTGATAGCGGTCCAGGTAGTAGTCACCAGGCGAGAGGATCACGTTGTGACCCCTGCGCATGGCCCGCTGAGCCGCCTTGATGTCGCGCCATACCATCACGTTGACGTTCTCGCCGAGCGAAGGCGCATGGGCAGCCAGACTGTCGTCGAGCACCTCGTCCCATCCGATGGTCTCCCTACCCTCCAGCCGGAGATAGGCAGCGATGCGCTGGATGAGATACCCCTGCAGGTCTGCCGTACTACGGAGCCCCAGCAGCCGAGCCTTGCGCTGACAGTTGGGACACGATCCCCAGCTACCCTTGCCTGCCTCGTCGCCACCGATATGGATCCACTTCGACGGAAACACCTCCATCACCTCGTCGAGGATGTTGTGGAGCACGGCATAGGTCGTCTCGCTCGACGGACACACGTCGCCTTGCGCCTCCTGGTTGCCCTCACACTTCAGTTGGGGACAAGCCGCGGTCAACTCCTCGCTATGTCCCGGCATCTCGATCTCGGGCACGACCGTGATGCCCTTCTTGGCAGCATAGGCCACCAGTTCGCGCATCTCGTCCTTCGTATAGTAGCCTCCATAGGCCCCGGGGTCGCCCTCCCTCATATAGCGGCGGTCGTTATCGATCCACCATTTCGTCCAGTCACTCTCCGTGCGCCATGCCGCCTTCTTCGTCAGTTCGGGATAGCGGTCTATCTGCATGCGCCATCCTCCCGCATCTGTGAGGTGGAGGTGGAGGCGATTGACCTTGTAATGGGCGAGGACATCCACCTGCTTCTTCAGAAAACTCAGCGGGAAGAAATGGCGGGAGATGTCGATCATGCAGCCACGCCACTCATAGCTCGGCCAGTCCTCGATATCACAGACGGGCAGCAGGTCTCCCTTGCGGAGCTGGCTGATGGTCTGTGTAGCATAGAAGAGGCCTGTGGAGTCGGCATAGGCCACCCGCATCGTGTCGGGCGTGATATGGAGTCGGTAGTACTCCTTGCCGTAACCCGCCCCAGAAGTCTCCTCCATCAGGACGACACCCTTTTGCGGATTGAAAGTGCCCTTGCCAAAGACGGCCTGCTTCGGCTGGGGCAACAGTTGCTGTGCGCCGACGGGAGTGACGGCAGCAGAGAGCGATACGGCGGTCAGTGCCGCCAGGATAGTATTTCTTTTCATAACCTTAGCAATGGTCAAGTGATGGTAAAGAAGTATAGCACGCGTCAGTCGATGAAGCGGCGGGTGATTTTTTCATAGGCGTCGATGCGGCGGTCGCGCAGGAAGGGCCACCAGCGGCGCACATTCTCGCTATGCTTGAGGTCGATGTCGAACAGGCGCAATGCCTCCTCGCTGTCCGATCCCTGCCAGAGGAGTTCGCCCTGCGGCCCAGCCACAAAACTGGATCCCCAAAACTGGATGCCACCCGAGCAGGCCTGTCCCTCCGTCTTGCCTACGGGCGAAGGCTCGAAGCCCACCCTGTTGACAGCGACGACAGGAAGTCCGTTGGCCACAGCATGGCCGCGCATCACGGTGGTCCACGCCGTGCGCTGGCGCTGCTGCTCCTCCTCAACGTCGGAGGGTTCATAGCCGATGGCCGTCGGATAGATCAGGATCTCTGCCCCCTGCAAGGCCATCAGGCGCGCTGCCTCAGGATACCACTGGTCCCAGCAGACCAACACGCCCAAGCGGCCCACACTCGTGTCGATGGGACGGAAGCCGAGGTCGCCAGGAGTAAAGTAAAACTTCTCGTAGTAGGCCGGATCGTCGGGGATGTGCATCTTGCGATACTTGCCTGCGATCGTTCCGTCGCGCTCTATCACCACGGCCGTGTTGTGATAGAGACCTGCCGAGCGGCGCTCAAAGAGCGACGTGACGATGACGACGCCCAGACGTTTCGCCAGTTCACCATAGAACTGGGTCGATGGACCTGGGATCGGCTCCGCCAAGTCGAAGTTGGCTACGTCCTCCGTCTGGCAGAAGTAGAGCGAGTTGTGCAACTCCTGCAGTACGACGAGCTGCGCCCCCTCCTGGGCCAGTTGCTCCACCGAGGCAGCCAGACGGCGCATGTTGTCCGCCACGTCGGCGGTATTGTGTTGTTGTACGATTCCTATTTTCATTGTGAGTCTTGTGATATGTTCTACGATATGAGGGCCAACGGGGCTTTCCCTCCGCCCCAGCCCCTTCGGTTTATTCGCCTCCTTGGGCCACGCCTACGGGGATCTGCATGGTCAGGCAGTGGAGCGATCCATGCTGCTGGATGACAGCCCGCGCGTCCACTCCCACCACCTCATGGTCGGGGAAGGCCTCGGCGACCACACGCAGCGCCTCAGCGTCGTGGTGTGGCTGGTCGTAGGTAGGCACGATGACTGCCCCGTTGACGATCAGGAAATTGGCATAAGTGGCTGGCAAGCGATTTCCCTCCTCGTCGAGGATGGCATCGGGCATCGGCAAGCGCAGCAGTCGGTAGGCCACTTCGGCCTCGCGATTGATGGCCTGCAGGTCGGCCTCCATGGCCTGCAGGTCGGCATACTGCGGATCGGCCTCATCGTCGCAACCCACATAGAGCAGCGTATGGCCCGGCGCACAACGCACCAGGGTGTCGATATGGCCGTCGGTATCGTCGCCCTCCAAAGAGCCATGACCGATCCAATAGACCCGATCCACGCCGAAGGCCTGTCGAAGCCGTTCGTCCAGGTCACCCTGCGTGAGGGGCTGGTTGCGATGAGGGGCCAACAGACAGACCGAGGTCGTGAAGAGATGGCCCTCGCCATCAGCCTCAACCGATCCTCCCTCCAGCACGAAGTCGTCCCAATGGTCCATCGGACAGCGGAAGACTCCCTTTCCCTGGAGCACGCGTCCCAGCTGGTTGTCCTGGTCGCTGGCAAACTTCTCGCCCCAGCCATTGAAGCGGAAGTCCATCATCCGCAGCCGTCCCCTGCCATCGGAGAGCGTCAGCGGCATCGTGTCGCGCGCCCACGTGTCGTTGTATTCGGCCTCTATCCAGCGTATCGCCTCCAGCGCACGATCGCTCAGCCGACCTGCCAACCACGCGCGGGCCGCCGCCGTATCGCGCGCCACGAGCCACACGGCCTCATAACGGGCAATGGCCTCAACAAACTCGACATAAGTCTGGCGTATCTCGTCAAGGATATAGGCCCAGTCGGTCTGCTCGTCGGGCCACACCAGCACGACGGCCTCCTGCTCTGCCCACTCGGGCAGCAACTGGAAAGCCTCATCGGGAGTATTCTCTCTTATCATGATCTGCTTGTTCCTTATTTCTATTGGTGATTGTGTAGGTGCAAATTTAGCAATAAAAGCCGACACGGCCAAAGAAAAGGAGGGTTCACGCTGCAATTGCGCAGCTTTTTGCCCCGATGCCCATCCACAAACCACGGTAAATGGAGAAAAGCCACGGGGGAAGTATGATTTTTTTGCCGTCTGATGATGGGTATCTCAGAAATTTTGTGTAAGTTTGTGGCCGAAATATTTACTCATCTTAAACAACCGATTTATGATCAATCGCTTATTGAAATTTCTGGATGCGTCGCCCGTCAACTTCCTCGCCGCGCGCAACATAGCCTGTGAACTCGAGCAGAACGGCTACCGCCGCCTTGACCCTCAGCAGCCCCTCGGCGAGCTGAAGGCTGGCGACAAGGTCTATGTGACGAAGAACGACTCTTCGGTCTATGCCTTCCGCCTGGGTCGCAAACCGCTGGCCGAGACGGGATTCCACATGATTTGCGCCCATAGCGACTCGCCCACATTCCGCGTGAAGCCCCATGCCGAGATGACGGGTGAGGGCGGACTGGTGCGTCTGAACACCGAGGTCTATGGTGGCCCGATCCTCTCCACGTGGTTCGACCGTCCGCTGACGCTCGCTGGCCGCGTCATCGTGCGTGGCAAGGACGCTATGTCGCCCGAGACGATGCTGATGCACGTCCGTCGTCCGCTGCTCCAGATCAGCAATCTCGCCATCCACTTCAACCGCCAGGTCAACGACGGCGTGAAACTGAGCAAGCAGAAGGATATGCTTCCCCTCCTGGGACTGATCAACGACGAACTGGAACAGGGCAACCTGCTGATGAACGTCATTGTAGAGGAACTCTGCAAGCAGCGCCCCGTCAGCCACGAGGACATTCTCGACTTCGACCTCTACCTGGCCGATACGCAGCCCGCCTGCACCTTCGGCGTCCACGACGAGTTTATCTCCTCGGGCCGCCTCGACGACCTGTCGATGTGCTTTGCCGGACTCGAGGCTCTGATTGCAGCTCCCGAGAGCGACACCACCCAGGTGCTCGCCATCTTCGACAACGAGGAGACGGGATCGCAGACCAAGCAGGGTGCTGGCAGCCCCTTCCTGGCTTCGATGCTGATGCGTATTGCCCGTCAGCAGAGTGGCACGGAGGAAGCCTACTGGCAGGCGGTGGAGCGCGCCTTCATGATCTCTGCCGACAATGCCCACGCTTTCCATCCCAACTACGCCGAGAAGTACGACCCGACCAACCACCCCATGCTCGGTGGAGGTCCCGCCATCAAGTTCAACGCCTCCCAGAAATATGCCAGCGACGCCGTCTCTGCTGCCATCTTCGCCGAGATCTGCCGCAAGGCGGGTGTGCCCTGCCAGCGCTTCGTCAACCACAGCGATGTGGCAGGCGGTAGCACCCTGGGCAACATCCTGGCCTCCACGGTCCCCCTGCGTGGTGTCGATATGGGCAATGCCATTCTCGGCATGCACAGTTGCCGCGAGACGGGCAGCGTAGCCGACCATGAGTACTGCGTCCGCGCCTTCACGGAGTTCTACTCCCTGTAGCCTCCTGCCGCCCTCAGCACCCACCCCCGTCGGATGCTGAGGGTCCAGATAAAAAACGATCGGCCATTGGAAATCATTTCTCATTTCCAATGGCCGATGATTATTTCAAGGGCAATATCCCAAAATCATTCTGACATCATCCCGAAGGCTTCCCGAAAGCATCCCGAAGAAACAGCCTATGCAGAGCGTCCCGATTTCGTTACATCGCAATCGCTACTTGTTCATCAGTTTGCCAAACAGCGTGAGCATCTGCATGACGGTGTCCTTGCTACCGACGGGTATCTTCAGGTGGGCCTCACCCGTCTCCTTGTCAGTCTCCACGATGCTATCGACCAACTGCTGAGTAGCCTCAGCCGACTTGAGTGTTTCGGCCAGTCCACTAAAGAAGGAAACACCCTGACTGACTAATTGCTGGGGATGGGGCGAAGCATGGTGGCTGGAAGGCCGCTCCTGCGCGCCGTCCTGTGCCTTCGTTGGCGTCTGTCCTTGAGAAGGATCGTGATTCGCAGGAGGCTCCTGGTCTGCAATAGCCCCATGGTCTGCTGAAGGAAGCTGCCCCTCGGAAGACTGGTGGGTTGCTAAAGATTCATGCCCTACCGAAGACCCATGCGCTACTGAAGGCTCATGGTCTACTGAAGGCTCATGATCCACAAACGATCCCTGATCTACAGAAGATTCATCGTCTGCCTCCGATGCGTCAGCGAGCGCTTCGTCCAAAGAGGCCTCCATAGACGTCTTCCCCTTCTGCTCTTGCTCCACCTCTTCGTCCACATACTCCACCTCGGGAGCGTCTGGCGTTGCCTCCATGACAACTGCGAGGTCGTCCATGAGTTTCTTAAACTTGCTCTCATCGACAAACACGGTGTCTGCACCGCCGTCCAAGACTCCCTCAAACATCGACTTCTTAAACCGCAGTTTGTTGATCATACCCTCCTCGATAGAACCTTTCGAGACAAGGTTGATGATCTGCACGGGCTTCTCCTGTCCGAGACGGAAGATACGGGCAATGCGCTGTTCAAGGACAGCAGGATTCCATGGCAAATCCATATTGATGAGTGTGCTTGCCACCTGGAGGTTGAGACCCGTAGATCCTGCATCGGTGGAAAGAAACACCCTACTCTCAGGAAGCGTTGTGAAATCATCTACCAATTCCCCGCGCCTCTTCGACGGCACTCGTCCATTGAGATACTCGTAGCGTACGCCCCGCTTGTCCAGTTCCATCGCCACCAGACGGGTCATGCGCTCCCATTCGCTGAAGACGACCACCTTCTCGTCCCCACTCTCCAAGACATTGTCCAGCAGGTTCATCACCTCCGCTATCTTGACATCACTACGCGTCGTGAGATTTTGTTCCAAGATAAAGGTGCTGTCGGCCACCATCCGCATCTGACTCAGCAACTTGAGCACGCGCAGCCTGTCCTGCTCCGTCATGTAGTGGTATTTGCGATACTTGTTCAGAATCACCAACAAGTCCCACTTAAACTCCGAGTGGAGATCGTCCTGGCGTTGAGTCATCGGGACCAGCACAAACTGGTCGCTCCGCTTGGGCAACTGCAGGCGCACGCCTTTCTTCGTCCTCCGCAACAGTCGGTTGCTGACGGCCTCGCCAATGGCGTTGAGATCCTTATAGCCCATGATACCACCCGTCTCGGGATGGAGCAGGATGTGCTGGTCGCGAAACTGGTAGTAAGGTCCGAGACAAAACTGGTCCACCAGTTCCATGTTGGCATAGAGCTCCTCCAACTTGTTCTCCATCGGCGTGCCAGACAGCAAGACCGCATAGCGCGACGCTATCTTGCGGGCGGCACGGGAGATCAGCGTGTCCCAATTCTTCAGCCGCTGTATCTCGTCCATGATCAACACGTCGGTATCCAACTTGCCCAGATGTCTGACGTCGTTGCTCATCGTGTGGTAAGAGACAATCTTGTAGGGTGCGGGCGCCTTATACAGTTTGGCGCGCTTAGCAGGAGTGCCTTCTACGACCACCACCTTCGGAATGGTCAATCCGTCCTCCACGCCTTTCCCACTACTCTCTACCCTGTCACCGCCCGTGAATCGTTCTATCTCCCGCTTCCACTGGTATTTCAGCGACGTGGGACAGACCACCAGCACCTGCTCAGCCATGCCCTCACGCAGATAGACCTCTGCCGAGGCGATGGCCTGCAACGTCTTGCCCAGTCCCATCTCGTCGGCAATGATGGCCTTGCCGGCACGCACGGCGAAGCGCGTCCCCTCCTTTTGGTAGGGATAGAGCGGCACAGTGAGCATTTGGTCGAGATATTCGTCCGTGTATTTTTCCTCCAACAACCGGCAACGCTTGATCCGGTCACGCCGCTCCAGGACATAATCGAGGGCGTCGTCATAGCAGCGAAAGTCGGGAGCAATGGCCTTGGCAGCCTGAACGAACACGTCAAAGCGGGCATAGGCATCCTCGCGAAGCACACCCAACTCGTCAAAATAGTCTTTCGCCAATCGCTCCAGCATTTCCCGACCATGGTCGCCGATGCGTATCTTCACCCTGTGCGGCCCTTTATAGTCGATATAGACCGAACTATAGTCGGGCTCTGCCACCTGCACCTTCTTGCGCTTCTTCCTCACCCAGAGTTTCACGGCCTCCATGTGCTTACAAGTGCCGAGCTGCGAAGTCTTGAAGTCGTAGCAGGAGCAGTAGTTCCACAGGCTGTCCTTCCCCCGATATACTACCTTGTATTCGTTTCTCGTAGCCGCATTGGCCACCCGAAACTCTCCCGGCGCATACTGTTCGTCCACCATCCGTATGGCAAAGGTCTCCTTCTCGGCCTGTAGCTTTCGTAAGGCCACCTGCCACTCCTCGAGCTTCATGCCCGCAGGCTTCTGCATATTGTTTATTTTCGGCATCAACACCTTGGCCCGCTTGCGCCGGCCCTTCGTCTTCTTGGTGCCTTGGGCTGTCGCCTTCCATCGCCTTTTGCCCCCGTCCTTTTCAGGGTTTGAGGCTTCCGCTGGAGATTGTTCTTCTTTCTTCTCTATATGTACCTTTTTCATGGTGCTCATGATGTTCTAACAGTATTAATGTGACTATTCGCTGATTTGATTTCCATGCGCTACCTACGCCTCCTTCCAGTCGTCAATCGTTCCCGTACGCGACGAGAAACTGACGCCCACGCGATGGACGGGACGGGAGTCGGCCTCATAGGGGCGCGCATACCCCTTCTCCTCTATCTGGCGCAAGGCGTCGTCCGCCGTGCCGTCGAGCTTGAACTCAAAGATATACACTCCCTTGGGCGTCTCGACGATGCAGTCGGCCCGCCCCTCGCTCTGCTGCTTCTCCGTAAGCACGAGGTAGGTGCTGAGGATGCGGAAGATAAGGTAGAAAGTATAGTGGAAATAGCGTTCCTTCTCCGTCTCCATGTCCTTCCGACGCATCGAGTAAGGAATGCTGGCAAAGAAGGCCGTCAGGCTCTTGCGCCATGTGTCAAGGTCATCGCGCAAGAGAGCACGCGTCAGTTGTATCGCCAAGGTGTTCGCCGACTCCTTCGTGCCGAGATAGTTGGAGGCAATCAGCGTGAGGAAACCCTTTTTCACCTCGGTGTTAGGCAGGTCGAGCAGGTAGGAGTTGGAGAAGCGGTCGTAGTCCTTGATGGTCAGATAACCGCTCTGATAGATCATGGGCAACGGGCGCTCCACGTCCGCCCTGTAGTCGATAAAGTCCGAGGTGTCGTAATACTTCCCCGTCAGTTCGTTGAGATTCTCATCCGTATGATGGAGCAGGCGGACCAGGTAACTGGGCGTACCCGTGCGAAACCAATAATCCTGTATATCCCTAACGCTAAGCGCATTGAGCAGACTAAAGGGATTGAAGATATCCGTCTTCCGCTTACTGAAATGATAACCGTCATAATGCCGCTTCAGCATCAAGCGCACCTCCTCGGGGCTTACCCCCATCTCGTCCGCCATAGCGTCCATCTCGTCATGAAACGTCCCCTCCAGTTCCGCCTCCGTGATACCGCAGACCGCCTCGTAGGCCGCACTCATACTGATATCCTCCGGCTGGTTGAAACCACTGAACACACTCACCTGCGAAAACTTCGTCACGCCCGTGAGCAGCACGAAGCGCAAGTCTTGGTCTGCAGCCTTGAAGGCAGAGTAGAAACCCTTGAGCGTCTCGCGGTTGATGTCTTCTACCAGCACCTCTCTGCCATTGCCTACTACTTCCGTCCTTCCCGAGTCGAGCACATCAAGCAGCGGCTTATCATACTCATCAATGAGCACCACACACTGCTTGCCCGTCACCCTATGCACATGGGCGAGCAGATCGACAAAGCGCTTGCCATCGTCGAAGTTGGGATTTCCCTCGTAGCCATACTGCTTCTCCCATTCCTCTATGATACCCCGAATCAGTTTGGGCAGCGTGTCCCCACCCTTCATATAGTTCGTACTGTTGAAGTCGATATGGAATACAGGATAATGGTCCCACTCCTGCTCCAAATCCTCGATGGCCAGACCTCGAAACAACTCCCGCTTCCCACCGAAATAATACTTCAGCGTAGAGACAAGCAAACTCTTGCCAAACCGACGAGGACGGCTCAGAAAGTAAATCTTACCCTCCGTCACCATCTTGTGCAGCAAGGCCGTCTTGTCCACATAGACAAAACCGCCGTCAACAATACTCTTAAAATCCTGTATGCCGATGGGATACTTCATACGCAAACCCTTTTAGTTTGCAAAGATAGTGCAAATCGAAGACAATACAAAAAGAATGTGATTCTTTTTTATTGTTGAGATGCAGCCTATCTTATCTAAAGATAGTGCAAATCGAAGACAATACAAAAAGAATGTGATTCTTTTTTATTGCCCCAAAACCTTGCAAATCCGGATAAAAACTAATAACTTTGCACCGTGTAAATACTAATAACACCGCGCTGGGTATTTACTAATAACCCTGCACTAGGTATTTACTAATAGACACCCATCATGTACATACTAATGGGCAGATTAAAGTTGAAAGAATGGCAAGTATTCAAGAAAAGTTAGCAGATTCACTGAGCGTACTCAAGAAATATCAGGACGAGAACAACAGTGACATCATTCAGGGCATGAAGACCTTGGGCGAGACACATACAAAGCGTCTTATAGATAATGGTTACTTAGAACAAGTAATCAAAGGATGGTATATGCCTACCATGCCAGGGATGGAAGGAGACACAACCGTGTGGTATGCTTCCTATTGGAAATTCATAGTAGCATATTCCAACAACCGTTTCGGAGACAACTGGTGTCTTACTCCAGAAGAATCACTTGATTTCTATGCCGGAGAGACAGTAGCCCCTACTCAATTGATAATCCGTTCGTCAAAGGCAAGCAACAATATTGTAAGTTTGAAGCATGGTGACTCGATGCTGGACATCACAGCAACAATGCCAGCACATATTGTAGTTGAGCAAAGATATGGATTAAGGCTCTACCCTTTGGCAGAAGCTTTGGTTTTCTGTACACCAACATATTTCAGCAGAAACTCAGTCAATGCCCGGACCTGTTTGTCTCTGGTTGGCGGAGCTGATGAAATCCTCAAAGTGGTGGCCGACGAAGGAAACTCTTCCAGAGCCTCAAGACTTGTTGGTGCTTTCAGAAACATCGGGCGAACTGACGTTGCAGAAACTATTCTACAATTCATGACGAGACTTGGCCACGAGTTACGCCCAGAGGATCCATTTGAAGACACGACGCCCAGCCTATCAGGAACAAGTAGGAACACTTCACCCCATGCCATCAGGATCAGGCTGATGTGGCAGAAGATGAGAAAGCAAATACTCGACCTTCCACTCATTGCCCCCACACAAAGCCAAACCACAGAGGCAATACTAAGCAACATGGATGACAACTATATACGCGACAGTTACCATTCGTTATCCATTGAAGGCTATCGGGTCACAGAAGGACTTATCGAACGCGTTCGCTCTGGCGAGTGGAATCCGGAAGACGACAAGATTGATGCAGATCGCAAGAACGCTTTAGCAGCACGAGGCTATTACCAGGCATTCCAACAGGTCAAAGAGAGTGTCAAGACAATCCTTCAAGGAGCCAATGCCGGCAATATCGTCGGCAGAGACTTTGACAAATGGCACTTTGAAATGTTCCAGCCTTGCATTACTGCCGGCATTATCAAGCCCTCAGACCTTGTAGGCTATCGATCCCATCAAGTGTATATTCGAGATTCCAAGCACACGCCTCTTCCACCAGAAGCCCTCAGAGACGCCATGTCTGCGCTCGCCGAACTCATGGAATCAGAGGAAGACGCGATCGTCAGAGCCGTATTAGGCCATTTTTTCTTCGTGTATATCCATCCTTACATGGACGGAAACGGTCGCACAGCCAGATTTATCATGAACGCGATGCTCGTCACAAGTGGTCACCCGTGGAGGATTATCACAGTTGAAGAAAGGCAGTCATACATGGCAGCACTTGAAAAAGCAAGCATTCATGGCGATATCACCGACTTTGCACAAATCATCTGCTCATAGCAAACGCTATCATTCCAGCCGCCAGATTTTGGTGTCAGACCGTATTTTGTCACCAAAGATTTTGGTATTAGGCAGTATTTTGGCAAAATAAATTTTGGTATTAGGCTTTTTTCATGTAATTTTGTGGGCAAAAAGGGAATTATGGCAGAAGTATTATTCAAGCGGAAAATATCATATACCAGAAACTGCTAAATGATAAATTGTCTGCCAATCTGGGATATGTATATGAAAATTTGATTGCGCAAATGCTTCGTGCTTCAGGCAACAAACTGTTTTACTATACTTTTCCTAAAGATGATACCCATTCTTATGAAGTTGACTTTCTCTTGTCAAGAGGCAACAAACTTTGCCCTATTGAAGTAAAATCGTCTGGATACAAGACTCATGCATCATTAGATGCTTTCTGTCTTAAATATTCAGATAGAATAAGTCAGCCATATCTACTTTATACGAAAGATTTTCACAAAGACGAGAATGTGTTGCTACTTCCAATATATATGACTCCATTGCTATAAAGTTCACCATCACAGTTACTATCGAGGCGACATTTTCATACTACATTCACCGCGAATTGAAAATCTTGGGAATTTTAGATTGAAAATCATGGGAATTTTGGACTGAAAATCTTGGGAATTTTGTAACTTTGCAGAAGCAAAACGTAAATAAGCATTTTATGTATTTTCCGAGTGTGTCCACAGTTTAAGAGTTCCAATGGTTTTTATTCTGTTTATTGCCGTATCTGTTTTCCGAGTCGAAGACTCGGAAAACAGATACGGGGTTTATCTCGGCTTTTGTCTAAATTCCACCCTGCATCAGGTTTTTGTCTAAGACCACCCAGTAGCAGGGTTTTTGTCAACCAACAGCCACAGCCCACTAAAAGGGCAAAGCCCCTCTCGGCATACCATAGTCCGCGCAACACTCCGTTTCCTCTATCTCTTTCCACGCCTCATGGATATACCGATTCACCTCTTCTGGCAACCGCCCCTCCTTCGCCAGTTTCTCAAACGTCTCTACCAAGTCCTCGATGGCATACTCCGGACTATACATATCGTCAAAATACTCCCAGTGCCTGTCCACCACAAAGTGCTTGCACATCGACTTCGTCAACTGCAGAAATCGCAGCGCACCCGTTTGGTATTCCCCAGCGGCAAGCAACGTCTCAATATTCTTGTTCTCTTCCAACATCAGCTGCCAGATGCTATAACAATCCCAATCCACATTTCTTTTGTTGAAGATACGCTGTTCATAGTCCTTGTTCTGTGGTATCAGTGACTTGGCCTCTTTCTCTACCTCCAGCATCTGTCGCTCTTTCTCCCGTCGTCTCCGTTCAGCTTCTCTTGCAGCGCGTTCTTCTTCGTCATTCATCTCTCGCTCGATATTCAATGGCTCTCCCGTGAATTTCTTGCTTGGTGCCAACATCTGTATATTGTTCTGCACTCGTTTGAAGCCATCAAACCGTGACAGATGCGTAAAGATATATGTGAAGACCTCTTCTCGCTTCTCTTCGTTGTTCCATGCTGCCACACTATCTACCAATGCAGCAAAGCTCGCATAGATCAGTTTGCCGACCCGCTGCTTATACGCCTCCAGATACACCTCCATATCCTCCCGCTCAATCAGCAATGCCAGATGCTCGCACAGCCCCATCGCAATGGCATACGCAGCGTCAGGCCTCCCTTTCGCCAACACAGCCGGTATCGACTTCTTCTCCCAGCGCTCCAGCAGCCGCAGCATATACAAGAAATCCTCCTTGTTCTCAGGCCGAAACTCCACCTCCTGCCTGAAGTACTCGGCGTAAGCCTCCTCCAAATCCACAGTCAACCCCTTCGGGACATAATCGATCTTCGGACGCGCCATGCAGCTTCTACGTCTGCGCACCTCGGCAGCTTCATCCAGTCTTTTCTGATGGGCAATACGTTCTTCTTTGTCTCTACGAACCTTCTCCAGCTCTTCTTGAAACTCTGCTGTCTGCATGGTCTCTGCACATAGCAGCTTGTCTATCTGCTTTGACAGGTATTGACTCCATGCCTGATAATTGCTTTCATCCACGCAATCAGGGCAGGGAATACCACTCATGCTCCATGTATTTTCTGACAGGTAGAAAATTATGCTATATCTTTTCTTTTTGCTCATATTCTAAATACTTCTCCATCAAACAGTCGTACCCAAACACAAACGTGCCTCTCTTTGCATCCCCATACAGAAAATCCCCGCGTTGTTACTTGTTGTAAAACTTGTTGTGTTTTCATCACATATACACCTTCTTCCTACGCCATAAAACGCAGGAAGGTCATTTTCCAAGAGACTCTTCATTTTGCAACTGCTTTAATTCTTGGTATTTATCATATATGTTATTGATATCCTCTGAGAGTCTATCCGTGTTGACGTAGTGAATGTTTTTAACTTTCAAGTCAGCTACTCCTCCCGACAGAATTTGGTATACCGAAAGGTCATCATAGCCTACATGTGCACCGTCAATATCCGTCTTGCAGTCGTGAGCCTTCATCAACAGATTCAGAGAATTAATTATATATGGACTATGTGTAGCAAGTACCAATCCTATTTCACGGCTGTCGACCTTTGAATAAAACGCCAATCGTATTATTTCGTTCAACATCTGAATCTGAGATGTTGGGTCAAGACTCAATTCCGGTTCCTCTATATGTATGTGTACATATTTTGGCATATCTGTAAGTTCCATTTCTGGGCGATACTGAGTGGTAAGGTTCTTTTCAAACAACAAGTCAATGATACTACGTTTTTGAGCCAACTTAAAGTCAAAAGCCTGGGCATAATAGTTCATCATGGCTATTAAAGGCGCAGTTGTCTGTATACCTGAAGACGCATGGCGAAGTTCAAACGAAGAGTAATTGCTACCCTTAGGCTTAAGTATAAACTTCTTTTGGTTGTTGCCTCCGCGTTCAACATTCATATCCAAACCGATATAGTTAAGATCAAAATGCTTTATTGCGTCAGTTGCATTGTCAAATTCGGTAAATGTTTCATTAAAGAAGAATCCCAAATAAGCGTTTTTAGCCAATGTGCCTTGACTTGATAGTGGAGCAATTGCACTTCTTGATTCTGCTACCCACACTTCTTTGAAGAAGCATAAGTCCTCGTTGGGTATTATAGCATTGTAAGACAACTTGCCACCTGAATAACTTACAGAATACGAATTCCCGTTTATAGTAACAACATAATGAATGTATGTATCTGCAGTAACCAGTACGCTCATATTATCACGCAGCAAATCCCTGAATCTAAAGTTTATAACATTCTCTTCTATATGCGAGTTATGGAAATAAGCTCTGATAGAAAGGCGTTTGAATATGTAGCGCATTAACACAAGAGCCTTCATAAGTGTACTCTTGCCACTTGCTGAATTTCCGACAAACACCGTTAGCGGTTTTATATCGATAACGCCAGTATCTTCAAGAGGCCCTAAGTTCTTTATATGTATTGTTTCGTGAATCATAACCTTAATTATTTAGCAGATAAACTTTAAAATACAAAGATAGACTTATTTCTTGAACCTTGCAAGAATGCAACCTCAAAAAAGCTATGATGATAGTAATAATATGGAGAAATAGAGTGCCGGTCCAATCCTTCAGGTTGTCCATAATGTCGGCCTTTCCTTGTACCATAATTTGAACATTTTAAAATCACGGTGCAAAGGTGCGAAACTTTTTCTAGGCGCACAATACGGCGTTCACCGAATACTTACTGTGCATGTTCTTTATTCTGCTATTGCTTTAAATAAAAACATTATCACCAAAAGGATATTAAGAGGACAATAGCTATTTATTCCACATTTTCAGTAATCGTTCATTAACCTTTTTATATGGGGTAAATGTTTCAATTGCTTTTACCGACATATTACATTGCTTTAGATAGTCAACAAGTCCTTGGCTTAGAATCTTACATTTATCCCATTTCTCAATCTTATAAGAAGATGATGTATAGCTTTTCAGCTTATTCCATGTTTCATCACTTATCAGATTCTTGCTTAATTGCTTATAGATGTGCTGAAAACTATGCTGCAACAAAGATATGGACATCTCATCTGTCCAATTGTGTGCAAGCACATACAGATAGACATAATAATCAATATCCATTGAGTTGTTATCCATTTTTATCAGCACATTCCAATTTGCAGATGAAGTACATTTTAGTAATGCGCTATCTGGTTTCACTTGATGGATAAAAAACAGTTCAATACGCCTATTTATATTCGATTGTACTCTTAACCATGCCAAGAGTTCTTCCATCTTTTTAAGACCACTTTGTAGTAGGGACGGAGATACCAATCGGTATCTGTCTGAATTTGCTGCATCAAAGATGATGTCTATAGATTTTTTTGCATTATCCACAATTTTCAGAGACAAAGAATCCTCTACAAGTGCTTCTACTTCAATGACTCGATTAAGAAGTTTGTTCCAATGAGCAAATTCATTAAAATCATTACTACTATATTTTAACAATAACGTTTGGAATTGTTCAACTGGCAGATTTAACCATATACCAGAAAGAAAGAATCTTTTATTTCTTACAAGTAAAGGGAACATTACATTCCAATTGGGTATTACTAAACTCAACAATTCCTGCTCTTCTAATATGTCAATAGAATAAGAGAGAGCCTGACAAGCATATTTATTAGGTTTCTCTAACTTAACGATTTCATTTGTCAGTGAAAGAAAATCGGACTTGTTCTCCTTATGTAAAAGATGCACTCTACTTTTGTAGTTAATTAAACCAGAAGCCAATCCTGAGACATTGTCAAGAACTGCTATTTGATACAATATATCTTTTTCAGTCCCAAAATAATGAGATATTTTTTGAGATAAGAAGTTGTATTTTAGGACCATACCGTCTTCTATACCAGGAAAATAGTCCTCTAACAAATGTAAGACATCTGCATATTGTTCTATTTTGGCATTCCCCTTGATTGCCAGATCCAATCTTTTCATTAAAATGGCAAAACCGATTAGTTTGTTTTTGTCATCTAGAATATCATCACTAAACAATCTGATTAAGCTGGGCAGCTGGTCATTTTCCTTTTGGGACTCTTCATATATATACCTGATTCCTTCATCAAAGTTCTCAATGGTCAACTTCTCATTCCAAGGTGCTGTAGCCAAGTCCACGCTAACCTCATTATCTGTAAACTGTATTGAGAAATCAGCTTCTCCACATTTTCGGTAAGAAGAAGACCCTGTACTAAAAGACGTGGTTTTTAAGATACCGAGTGGAAGATATTGAAGAAAATACAAACATAGCTCTGCATAAATATTCTGACTTTTATCTATGTGTATCACAAGATTTTTATTGCAACATATCAAAAAAAGGTACATAAACAATAAAGAAACACTATCAAACACATGGAAAATGCAGTTCGAGTTTCTTTTATCAAATGTATCTATCTCTATTTTCTTTTGATAGTATTCATATTCATTCTTCTTTGGTCTTTTGAAGTAATTCGTCAATATCCGAAAATCAAAATTCCTATCAATATCATTCAGATCCACAATCAATGTATGCGTCCATACACATCCAGGACGTTCCATTTCTGAAGCGTACCATGATTTGGCTATAGCATATTTCTTTCCACTATCCAATGGGTAAAATGTCATATAGGCATCTTCATCAGATTCATCACGATACCCTGTCCAATCACTGAGCGTAGACATCAAAGAGGAATCATTAGATGGTTTCATTATAAAGGAACTTGCCAACAAGCCATGTCCTTTGTAATACCCGTGCAATGTTTGTTCTATTATCATTATTTCAATAGTAGATATAATGGTATAGACAAATCGTAGAGGATAGATGTTTCGTCTTCTACAAATGATCTATTGCCATTCTGCATTTGCTTCCTTACTTCTTTTTTTATTCCATTGTAATTCTCTTGATTTTCATTTTGAGGATATTCTCGTCCTTGTGCGCTAAGCCCTATGATTTGAGCATTATTAATATTGTGATCTATATAGTTATATAACGCAGGGGATTCCTCTTCAAGGTATTCTTGTGGATTTTTTGGTGTTCGACCATTTTCCGTTTGCTTGTCCCATTGGGACAGAACTATTACGACCCTATTGAATTTCTTTTTACTCATCAAGAATTTCAGCACCATGATATTCATGGCTGCAGGTGATATGTCTGTTATTTTGAACGGCGGAATTTCCGTCGCTGGACTTTCTTTATCATCATCTTCTGTTCCAAAGTCATCCTCAAATTCGCCAACAGATACATCACTGATAAAGTATACTAAACTGTCTGTATTATCCAACCATTCCGTCAATAAGTCGGATTGATTCAACTCGATCAAATCTCGGAATGTTTCGCCAAGAAAATCTGGAACTTCTACTTGAATCGTTTCTCCTGTACTGACCACTCTTAGATTTAGCTGCACTCGCTCATTTTCGTTTGAATTTGTGCGATTAATAGCCCTCATATCTTTGTAGGCATCACTGAGCCTGTTCAATACACTAATATCCTCAGGTAGATTATTGTTATCTGCTACCAATTTTAAATCTGCATTCTTAGCTGGATGCCTCAAACAATACCACAATGCTCCTATATATGTTGACTTTCCTGAACTCGGTAGTCCTGCTATCATACATTTTGTCATAACCTCATCATTTTTTTTTCAATATTGTATGTACCCAATTCACTTCTTTGCATTCTTTGTAATCTTCCTTGTCCAATTGACTTACAATATAACGAAAGGCTTCTAACATTCCCTTGTCATTCATGTCATTCGATTTCGTTTCAAATGTATGCGCAACTTTTATTGAAAAACCAGATGCCAACTTTTCTTCAAAATCCTTACAATTGTTTTGGTACAATCTGGCCTTTTCTACTGCGTCATTGGTGTCTATTTTGTTGTAGAGGATGTCAAATTGTTTAGGAATGTCAAACACTTTTGCAGAGGACATTCGACTAAGTAGCATCTGAAACTTGTCGTCAAAGTCTATGTATTCATCATCATTATTCAAAACGCTACAGTCAATAAAGAACAGTATGTGCTTGCTATTGATAAGCCCTTTGTCTTTTTGGACATCTGACAAATTGTCTACATAGTTATTCTTATATATTTCTCCTGCTTTGTCGGATATTATAAGTTTTTTCTTTATTCCATCCTTATACAAAGTTAGAGTCAGGAATTGTCCTTCTGTAGTTACTGTCCGAATATTTCGTTTGGATGTTTTAAAGACTTCATTTCTGACATGTGCTCTTCTCTCAAACCCAACAAAAGTGTCAGAGTCTATTATCTTGTATCCATTGATTTCTCCTTTAAGCATAAAAGTATGATACAGAGAAGCGACAAACGTGGATTTTCCTACTTCTGAAAAACCTACCAATGTTATCAAATGGGTATCTGCGTCCCCAAGAACGTCGTTTATGTTTTTATCATTTAAAGCATCGCAATAATATTGAGAAACAGAGCTTTTATTATTCAATTCTAAGCCAGTTTCCAAGCTCTTTGTGACACTGGAAATTGACTCTAATATATCTTTCTTGTTTTCCATTTGCTATTTCAATAAATGTTCTAATAATAATTCATGATAGAGGTATACAAAGAATTCCTTGGGCTTTAATCTTATTGTATTTAAGAAATCAGTATTTTCGCCATTCATAAGCCTATTAACTCCCATGAGGATTAATGATGTTTCAGAAATTACTTCTTCCGACAGAACGACACCACTGTCTGCAATCTTCCACAATACATTGCTCATTTTCTGTCCTTTTCCTTCTTTATCGACAAAAGTAATAGCCACGAGTCGTTTGAAGTCACTTAATGTCGGCAGTTGGGGCATATTCAAGAAATAGTGTTCCAATATGCTAACAACACGCATAAAGGGGTCTTTCTCATCAAGTGTTGAAATAAATTGTTCCATTTCTGCATCAAAAGCCATTAGGACAAGTGATTGAATACCCTCTGACACTTTATCATCAATATCTTCATTCACACGATAGTGGTCTTTGAACATTGAACGTGCAAATTCACAAGGGTATTCTTTTTCTCCTATTGACAGGTTACTCAAATATACTGTACTTTTAAAATATAGGGTACATAATATCTCACTATACCTTAGAGAGTTCCATTTCCCATGAACTGCCAACATCATATTTTGTAACGCAAGAGAACGGATTGCTTGTTCTTTTCTGCCTTGACATTCTGCAATCGCCAAGTAAATACAGAAGAAACCTAAAGCATGGTTTACACGTGTTGGGTATGTTGATTTTCTCTCACTGTTTTCTGAAATATTTTTTTCAATGAAATTATTTAGTTCTGGCCATTCTTTGCCTTTGATATAGTAAATGAGAAGTGATTCGAAGGTCGAGAAGGAAAAAGACTCACTCTTGACGAAGTTTGAGCAAGCCCTTGCTAATTGCTCCATTTCGTCTGTATCAAGTGGTATTATTAGACCACTTTGCAACAGTATATTATTTAAAATTTTGTTCATTCGACATGATATTATATAGTTCTAACCATTTGTTGTCTGTTCTTATTTTATTCAAGAAGGCTTGGTTCCTGATATAAGCCGAACCATTACAGTCCATATCGGGATATAGTTGTTTAATGATTCTTTTACCTTGTGGATGTTTGATAAATTTATGACGGACATCACGTTTTGTTACACCGTCTGGTAAATCCTCTTGGTTTACACTTTGGACATTAGCATTTTTTTGCCATGTATTGTGATTATTCAATACAATACAGAATCTCTTGGATTGTTTCTTATCTTCGTCAAAACATTCTCCATTGTAAATACGGACTTGCAAATTAATGTTTAATATGTCTTCTCCGTCTTCATGCTTGTCTATACTGAGTTCTATGATATTGTAAACAGGCTGATAAGTATCATCATTAATGTCTCCAGGATTCAAAGCTCCAGAATATACATGAACGGCATTGTTTACCATATTGCTTTCAGCTAAATGGACATGACCGTACAATTGTAAGGCATATCTTTTGTCCAAATCTTTCTCTATGGATTCTTTGTTCAATAAAAAGTCTAAAGGGTGATGACACATTAATATATTTATAACTCCATCATGTATTTTTGCCTCATGATAAGCTAACTTAGGCAAATACAAAAGATGCCCCTTTTGCCTTTGGGGGTCTGTATCGTAATCTTGAAGGTCGCTTGTCAATGCAGAATTGATTCCATATAGATTGATTTTATAACCATTCAATTCTTTATCAAATTCATAACACCAATACATCTGTGATTGGTCGTATTGCTTTATATCTTCATCCAACGCAGATAACATGAATGGCTCTGCGCAATCACGTTCATTATTGCAGAACTCATTATATTCTTTGAATGGAGTATATAGTTTCTTGATAAAGGTGAAGTCCTCAGTTATCATGCTTAGCCATAACTTATCTATATGTGTATCGTGATTGCATAAAGCTGTATGTATAAATTCTCTGACACATTTTGGATGTTCATTTACATTTTTATCATGATTTCCAGGGACTGTATAAACTTCATCTGGTTTACAGTCTATTTTTTCACATAACTCATTTATGAAGATATTGGCACGTTTATATTCATCTTTTGAACCACTAAAGGCTATGTCTCCACAAAGTAGAATCTTATCAAACTTATTGCCAGTTTCTTGGCAATAGTTTTCCAAATCTTCTATCATACTATTTCGTATGTCTGTATAATCGTCGGCAGCATTGGGCTGCTTTGTCCAATGTATATCAGACATTTGTAATAATCGTATAACTTCCATATACTCCCTTTTCAATTAAAGTACCATTTCCCCCATCACCTTCTCTACCTCTTCCAGCGGCACATTCAGCATGCGCGAGACGTAGAGGGGAGAGATGACCTCCATGCTCCCCGATTGGCGCTCCATGCCAATCAGATACTCGATGTTCTTTTTGAGATCACCGAGGCTGTTGGAGAAAGGCTCTGTAGTAGGCGAAACCTGCTTCTTGTTCTCCGCCACCTTGACCCTGAAGGCATCCAGCGTCTCGCTACCGTCCTCACCAAACTTTCCGTCCTTCGCCTCGAAGATGACAGAAGACTCCAAGACCTCTACCGTGTGCCACGCCCCTTGCGGCACCACACAACCGTAGCTACCAGCGGTGGGATCAAGCAGGATGCGGTCCGTCTCGTTACCCTCATTGTCATAGACCACCTCCACCAACTTCCCACACAAGAGGAAAACGTTCTCCGTGCTCTGCGGATGACGGTGAATAGGCACAACCATTCCTGGCAACAACGCATTGAGCATACGCTGCGAATGATCCCTCTCAGACGTACGCAAGTCATAATTCTGGCTCAAGCGAGGATTCGCTTGAGCCTGATCAAAAAGCCCATCAATCAACTCTTTATTTATTTCCATAACCATATATAATCAAATAAAGGGCACACGCCTCCCCATCCCGTAAAGGAAGGCGGAAGCAGAATGCCCTAACAACTCTAATAGCAATATTGCGTTAATATCTACGCAGCACCACTTGGAAAGCCTCAGCATACTTGCAGCCCCACTGACTGCCACGCATTGCTGCCAAGCCCGTGATATACTCCACACTGCGAGGATGAGGATACGGACGCATTACCCCGCGATACATCGACAACGCCTTGCATTTCGCCTCCACACCGTCCTGACCTACCTCCACGTAGCAGTTCGGACGAAACAGATTCATGGCGTCATTGATTGCCCACTCCGAGCACGAAGGCACCTCCATATACCAAAACTCCTTCACGGGCTTCACCGTCGGCTGGCGCTGAAACAACCGTATTGCCTCCTGGCAAGCCATGGAAGTCTGCAAGTGATCATTGTTGGTATCAGCAGGATGATGCGTTATCACAATATCCGGCTCACTCTCCCGAATAGCACTTTCTATGAACTGCACCAGCTTCAAATGCGGCACAGTATTCATCTCGATATTCGGAAACGTCGCCTCATACTTCTTGCCCACGCCAACATAATTCGTCGCTGCATCCGTATCACCTTCCAACTCTGCATCCGAAGGACGGAAAGCACGTGCCTTCGCCTCTGTACACATGATTGCCACATCCACCTCGTCGCCTTCATGCGACCATTTCCACATCGATGCACCAGCCCCGAGAACCTCGTCGTCGGGGTGAGCCACCACTAACAAGTATTTCATTATTATTTGTCTAAAAATCACGTTATTGATTTGAATCCAACCAGCCTCTCTCATTCAAAACGTAGGAGACCATCAGCTTTCAAGGAGCAAACTTTCCGTTCATAAACCTTATCATCGTCCGTAATATCACCTATCAGTAAAGAAGAAAGAGGGTTATGAGTTTCTATTTTCCTCTCAACTAGTTCACGGTTATAGTTAGCATAACAATAAACACAATGATGACAACAAGTATTATACTCGCCAATATCTACACTTTCAACACATCCACATTCTTTTCTTTGATTCTTATCCTTTTTTACATTCAATGCACAAGAACCAATGATATTTGAAATAAGTAGAGGATCAATGCAAGCACCATGTTCTATGCCATACCCACTAAGGTCAATATGTTCTGCACAAGTTTGAATTATAAAACCATAACTATTAGCTATAGACACAAATGATTTAGCGAGAATTTGAATTTCCGCATCACTAGGCTCTCGTATATTCAATCTTGACGTATTAGTTTGTACTCTTTTGTACAAATCTATAAAACTTATCACACATCTATTGGAAAACCCAGATAATCGTTTAGCGATCTCCTCAAAATACCGAATATGATAAGCAACATCCATTCTATCAGACAAGAAAATAGGATCATATCGCCATATCACTTTTTCTGGGCCTATTTTATCAGACAACTCACGAAAAGTATCAAAAACACTCCTTTTCAGTGGTACTTCCTCCTCAATATGCTTATCATAAGGATTTACAGTAAATTGAAAATAGTATTTATAACCAGACAACTCATCCAATCGACCTATCATTGCTCTTGGATTTTTCGTCCAAAACACTATACAATCCACCACACTGGGGCGAATGTCAATTCTACTAATCCGATGAATATTCATCGGATTACGCACATCTACAAACCCAGCCTTAATTCGATAAAAAAACCAATCGGAATAAAAAGCTGGTATATCCGTCCTTCTACTAACACTAAGTATCATTTGTGCTTTAAAACAATAAATACCTGTTTGGACCTACAGCGCGAATTACACTTCACAACCCTATTCTTCTCACTTAAGGGAAACACCAAGTTGTCACTCCGATAAACTTTCCATTTACACCCTCTAGCATAGTTATCACTAGGGAAAGCATAGGCTTTACACCTTATTGATTCGAGACTATTATTACATAATGTTGCATTTTTAAGCAATTCTACCAATCGAATTACCATCTGAAATCCAGAATTCAAGCGATTGTCATTCCCATAAAATCTTATATCATTAAAAATGATACTGCGCACTCTTTTGTCAATACAGAAATCCCGAATATCCTCTAAAAACTTTTGTTTTTGATTTGACGTCTGGAATTTCACGGCATCAGACAACAAATAGTTCAAAATCAATATATCTACGTTTTTACCACCTTGCCAATCACAGAACATATCTGTCGTATAAAAGTTGATGGTATGGGGAGAATTCGCAAACACTTCTTTACTCAGACTTTGTACATCATTCCATACTGGGCTTTGATCATAACCTTGGTAATCTAACGTAAAGTTTGGAGCTACATCCTTCCATGCCTTTATTATTCCAAACACTTCTGAACCTGGGCCACACCCTAAAGATGCACAAGTCACCCTTCTCGTTTTATTATTAGGATAACGTTTTAACAACAGTGCTATTTCTGATGCAAATCTATTAAAAAACTGCAAGACATAATGATAAGTAATCTTTTTACAACTATATGTAAATCGCGGCTGGTCAAATTGAATATGCTTCAAACACGCCCTACAATCACCTTCTTCACATTGACAAGCCTTACAAAAACGATCCAACGGACAGCCCTCATTACACTTCGGCATTTTTATATAGGTGTCATAACACCTTGCTATAAAGTCCTCAAATTCCTTCATACTCTAACAATTCAAAACACATATTTACCACATCGTCACCTCAAGCGATAGTTTTCACACCAACGTACCATCCCCTAGAGTCACGCCGTCAAAGTATACTATCAACAAGATTGTCATACCACTCCTTCAAATAAGACTCACCCTACACGTACCCCTTCATCTTCCTCCACACAAAATGGCACGGTTTCCATATTGGCGACCACATCACCTCGCTTGGACAGAATTTCAGGAACAACATGTTTCTTCTCACATTATGCAGATAAATGCTCCAACTATTCTTCCTGTTAACATTTATATATCTCTCATCATACTTTCCAAAGTTACCAGAACGCATAATCTCATCCAGCAAGAAAGAGCCAAGTGAAACATCAGGAGAGCAAAGCAAATATTCATCTTCCAAGTCAAAGAAAGCCCTTTCTACATACATCACCGCAGCAGCAAATCTATCAAGACCCAAAGAAACCAGAATCTTCATTATCTTCTCCTTGTTTCCTTTGTACGCTTTCAGAATATAATAATAGTCCAGCAACTGCCTCAACCCTATTCCCTCATGCAGCACATGATGAAAAATATGCATTAGAGAATACACAATATTAAACTCAATGGTAGGCGTAGCAAATCCATATTCCTTAGAGTAATTATCAAACTGTAACTGTGACTGAACTGAGAAAAACCGCTTAAACCTTCGATACCTAAAAGGACTATACGCAAAGCTTGGAATAAAATGCACCTCAACAGGCACACCATCCCAAACATTTACATCCACATGATGAATAACTGGAGATCCAATGTTATACTTACTTTTCAAATAAGCCAAAGTTTTCTCTCTGCCCCCTTCCACCCAAATGTCAATGTCGCCACATTGTCGTCTGTATGGATGAGGATATAGCTTAGCTACTCCTTGCCCTTTCAGTATACAACTCTTGAAACCATCTTCCGCAAAAATCCTTGTCAATTCAGCAGCCTTATCATCAAGCAACCTGTTCCGCTGTTCCAAAGCCACCACCCGTGCAATCCACTGCATCAGTCTTTGTGGCTTTGCTTCGCCCAAGGCTATAGCACGCTCCACACCATCCATAAAGACACCGAACAGCGATTGGCGTTGCGCCTCTGCATAAAGCGAAAGCCAATCCAGTTCGGTAAGTTTATGAGAGAATACTTCTCCTTTCCCTAAGGAAAACTTTAAAAAATCTTGAAAAAGGCACAACTTCTTTACCATTTTGTTCAAAACGTCTTACAAAGCCTTTCTCCCATACTATGCTATCGCTTCAGCTGGCAATTGACTCAATACCCCTCAAGATTATAAATAAGTGTTGTATACAGGAAGAGTATTGCCAAATACTTTAACTACAACTCAAACTATCATGTGCGCATTTGCTATACGTTTAATAGACTCTTTATAGCTGACCACACGATACTTACCATCAAAGTGGTTAGACATTTTCATATCATAAACGATACTTCCAAATGCCTTGTGTATAAAATCGAACATAGGCATTTTACTCAAAAATCGCAGAGCTGGATTAAATAAACGAGTTTGCCACATCTTGTTTCCAACAGCCTCGGCAATATCTGCTACTATTTTACTTGTCTCAATATAGCACTCCTGTTGAGGGTAATAGACTCCGCCTTGATTGTGCTCAATAATCAGTTTTACGAGTTCACAGAGGTTATCCACATACACCATACTCTGCCTATTCTTCAATTTCGGGAACACTGGCATTTTTTTTGCAAAATTTACCAAACGGGGAAAATTGTCTCTAGCAAACTCACTATAAATCAATGGAGGACGCACCAGGGCCACTTGGAAGCTATTGTCTACTAAAGCTATCAATCCACGCTCAGCCATCATCTTGCTCTTTCCATAAACAGTGGGCTCTGAAGGAACTATTTCTGCCGTGATTACTTTATCTTCACCAAGGCCGCTCATATCACCATACACAATTTGGCTACTCATTTGAACAAACATAGGAACACCTTCTGCCTTAGCTTTTGTTGCTACATCTATAGGCAGCTGACCATTAACTTCATAATACAGTTTCTCGCTACCATGACGAGCATTAGCATGAGCCAAACCACTCACATTATATACAGCATCATATCCATGAAAATCAGCATCTGCCCATTTTCTATTCATACTATCAACAGCATCAATTTGCCAATCTGGATAGTTTTTATTGATATAGTCTGTAAATTTGCCACCGATATATCCCCCGATGCCAACAAGCATAACTTTCTTTACCATAACTACTTGAAATTTTCCCAATTCTTTATAACTTCATCCCAAGGAGCACGATCCTCTTTATCATAGATATACACACATTTAGCATCCTTGAAATCACGTAGCCATTCTGCTAAAGAGCACATACCGCCCTCTACACGCTTGGCGTAATCAATCACCTCACTCATTGAGGTAAAAGGTTCAAACTTCTTACGATCAGCTGGGTCAACACATCCATTCTCCATACCCTTTATCCACAGATAAGGTAAAGGCATACCAGCAAACTTACAAGTAGGGTTCCAAGCTGAGGCACGGAAATTTGTCTCCATAAAGTAATAGGTCCCTTTCTTGTCTATCAGGAATTCAACCTCAAACACACCCTCAAAACCTATTTCCTCAAACATAGCCTGAAGTTTCGCTTCCATATCCTTATCTTCAAACATTTTCACATCGTGATAAGGGCTGTAATAACCTTGAATGAGGTACTTCCATTTCATCTCGGTAATAATCTGCATTTCCTTACCTTTGTTGATAGTGTAGCCCTCCAAAGCCATCTCGTTCTGTTTATCAACAAAATGCTGAATCATAACCAAAGGACTTTCTATCTTTACGATAGCTTCTTTCAGTTCTTTTTCATTCTGACAGATATACACATCGCCTTTCCACGAACCCGAATTTGGCGAAATATCTTTAGTGATAATCGGATACCAAAGATTTTCAGGGAGTTGATCTTTCTTACTGACAACGTAGCTATCAAGTACATTAAACCCATGTTTCTTGGCAAGTTGTTGAATTTTGTACTTATCCATGAACTTATTAATGCGTCCAGAACAGCCTGCGTTATAAGTGATAAACTTATCTTTCCATTCATCATAGTGCTCATCAAAATAGCCCACAGACTTATCGTCTGAGAATACGATATATGGTTTTTTGCCCGTTTCCTCTACAAGGCAACCATATTTTTCCATTAATAACCTAAAGCCTTCTGGCACCGAATCTACGCGAAACAGTTTAGAGATATACTTACTCTTAGTTGCTACCTCGTATCTACGTTTTACAGATATGTAAATAGGATTAATGCCATTTTCGCCAAGAGCGCGAATCATATTAAGTGGATTGTAATGCTCCAGCGCAAAAACGATACACAAGTGACCATTATATTGATTGTTCATATTGCTTGTTTTTTGTTATTACTTACCCTCCTGATAAACATTCTTTCCAAGCGCAACTGTTGATAAAATGCCAAAGAAAGTTTTTATATCAAGTACCAACGACATATCATCCACGTACTGAGCATCCATTTCAAACTGAGTCGGACGATCCGCAGTAGCGCGTAGATCAAGATCTACAGTACAGAACAATCCCGGTAAAGCATCATACCTGCGAACATAACGCCTATTATCTTTATAAGATTCAAACTGAAAGTCGAGAATCGGACGTGGCCCAATAATAGCCATGGTCCCATTTAATATATTGAACATTTGAGGTAATTCATCCAAACTTGTTCTGCGTAAAAATGCTCCCACCTTAGTTATGCGGCTATCACTCTCCGAATTAGCAATTCCTCCTTTCTCAAAAGCTCCCAAACACATTGTTCGGAACTTATAACAAGTAAATGGCTTCAAGTTTTTACCCATACGCACCTGTTTGAATAGTGCAGGCCCCTTGCTGTCACATTTTACAAGAACGGCAATGATAATCATAGGAATAGCAAATACCGCAAGGCCAAGCAATGCTAAAACCATTGATAACATTCTCTTAAAAACACATCTATACATACTTTTTTATTCCAAACGTTTTTCGATTATATTTTGGGCTCATCGAGCAAAAGAAGTGAGAAGATTGTTTTTGGTGCATTTATACCATTTGCAGCATAACTGCTAAACAAACTAAACAACCGATACAAGACGAGCGACTCTTAGCAATCTAGTTTATCCACAACAAGTGACGTCTTAGCATGACGGGCTTTAAATCCTCACTCCCGCCCCAAAGGAAACCTCTTTTCTTCGAAATACATTTTCGGTAACACTTTTAAAATGGCCCAATTCATTTTAATCTGCCGTATAGGGTCCTGGAAGATTCGTGTCAACCATATAAATCTAAGAGATCCGATATGGAATTTAGGCAAAGCCAGGTCACCCACCCAAAAATTTAAAGCAGCACCAATGCCAAACAACACCCCTTTGGTCAATAAAGGTTCTATTTTTCTACAGAACACCTCCTGCTTCGGATTACCAAGCGAAACCCAGATTATATCAGGGTTATAAGCATTAATTTCACTGGCAATTTCTTTGTAATTAAATTCATCCACTTTGCAGAAAGGTACTTGGATGTGCTTTATATAACTATCGTTGTTAGGTCGTCCTTCCTTTGCTAACTTCGTTCGAACCCGTGCTACTATCTCATCGGTATTTCCAATTATTACCTGACGATACGCGTGATGGATATAGTATTCGAATAACTCTGGCCCGTTAACAGACTCCAGCCCCTTGCCATAGATTTTACTTGCAAGGGTACAAATAAGACTTCCATCACATGTGTTCACAAACGAGCCATTGATTACTTCACGATACTCCAAGTCATGTTGCAACCGAGCTATCACACTTGAATCACATACACAAACATATCCAGTTTTTCTATCTGCTATGCGCGTGTTTATCTTATTATACAACTCGCTTTTATTAAAAGTCAAATGAGTATTAAAGATGTTCATATATATAGATTATTTGCTTCTTTTTTCTCTTAACATAATTCTGCCTAATGATAGCAGAGCAAGAATCCCATGATTAGCACACTTCTTATTTGCTTAACTCTTCATACAATGCCCCTAATTGTTTGTTGATGGTATTAAGATTAAATTTATATTCTGCAAAATCAAGTGAAGCTAATGCTATGCGATTACGTAATTCTTCATCAACAATCATTTTTTCTAACTGTCTAGCGAGCGCTTCTATGTCGCCAGGGTTAAAGAGGAGCATATTTTCTCCATCTATAGCTACATCCGGAAGACCACCAACAGGAGTGGTCACAACAGGAAGACCATATGCCCACGCATCAAGAACACTCATCGGGAAACCTTCTGCATAACTAGGAAGGCAAAAAATAGTAGCAGACATAAAAGCTTTGTGCTTTTCTTGACCAGAAACCCATCCAAGAAACTTAATTCGATCTTCGATACCAAGTTCTGAAGCCAGTTTTATTCCTTCTTCAATTTCACCATTACCTGCAAAAACAATTTTCCAGTCCTTATGCATAAAAGCAATCTTTGCAAAAGCTCGAATCAGATCATCATAACCTTTACGATGGTACACTGTTCCTGCGTACAAAATCTCTTTATTTATAATCCTCTCTGAGGTTAGTTTACTCATTTGTATTTTGCTGATATTAACAACTGGGCATGGATTATACAAAATTCTAACCTTATTCTCGTTTATTCCTAACTCGTCGACTAATGATTTTTTCCAATACTCAGACAATACGAGAATTATATCAGATTTGTTAAACAGATATTCGTACAAATGTCGATTTTGACTTCTTATCGTCGTATCTAGCGAAAAGGAATGAAAATGTGAAATAACTTTTTTGCCCAATATTTTTGCTATGGGTAAAAAGAAACTTTTCCTCTTTGCTGAAGAACACTCGCTAAAATGGATATGAACAATATCACAGAAAGGAGCCAACACAAGAAACCGTATAATGGCTGTACACAAATACCACAACTTAACTATAAACGTACCATCTCTATGCGTCTGAACCCAAACGCAATGATTCTTTTTCCACTGCGAACCAACCTCGTGCGCCTTTATTACAGAGGTTATGCCACCTCGCGTCTTCCGTCCAGTGGCAACGACTAAAACTCTTGTCATTTAGTTGTTGTTTAATAAATGTTCATGTATTTTAATCTGATCTGGAGTAAATCTCATTTTTATAAGTTTGGCAGGTACCCCACCTATTATAGAATATGGTGGGAAAGATTTTGTTACAACAGCACCAGCAGCAACCACGCTGTCTCGCCCAATCGTTACTCCTTTAAGAATGGTAACACCAGCTCCACACCAAACTCCATCTTCAATTATCACATCTCCATCATTTTCAGGCCATCGCTCTTTGACATCAACAATATGTTTACCAAGCACGGTTATGGGATGGTCTCCTGTTATGATTGTTGGTTTCGGTCCGAATATCACCTTTTTGCCTATAATCAGCTTAGCTCTAGTACTATAGAAAGTACTTCCCTTGGGGATTAATGCCCCGTCTCCTATATAGAAGTTTTCTACCCCCTTGAAGTCGGAAGAGAACGGACGCAAATAGACCCCTTTTCCACAACTTCCCATAGCTTTTTTGTATATAGGAGCTGAAATGAGATCCAACAAAAAACTAGGGACCAAAGTCATATAAACTAACAAACGATACATAGACTTTTTTTTTCAATTGTTTTTAAACTCATTGCACTTAGAATTAAGCCATGTGACAATAATACCCAGCATTTCCTTCGCCTCGGGGTGTCATCGAGTACAATCCCCGCGAACCAGACTTGCCAAAAGGTGTTGTCTTACCTTGTAACATCACAAACACACGGCGAACGCACAACAACACCAAAAGGTTTTACATACTGCTTTGTATTAATGTTTTCACACGTGGATTAATTATTTTCTCACATTTACCAACTTTACTATTTTTCGCTTTAAATATCTAAAAAGATAAAAACGAGAAAGTGATGTTCCTAATTTATAGCGCAATATTTGCAACCTTGTCGTTACCCCATATTTATGCTCACAATAATCATAACCATATTTGCTATAATCTTCCCAAAAACGAGATCTTCCCATAGGCTCGCCTGTTTTCAACCTCATACAGTCTTGAACGGCTGGTGCGATAGGTGTTTCCAAAACATCAAGACGCCCTTTAATTCTATCAAACAACACCCTTCCGCGAGAATTATTTACTACAACACAGCTTACTCCTAGTTCATCCTCAAAAGCAGAATCAACTGTATTGATATTCCAATAATCGCCCATTGTCAGATCTGTAGGACGAATTATAGATGTATATCTACAATTATAGCAGGAAGGTCTATTAATCAATCCCTTGAAAAACAACGTCAAAAAGGTTTGGTCTTCAATCGAGTGAGACTGTCCCGAAATCACGCAATGATAGGATTCCCTCCAACCTCTTGTTTTGTCTCTAAAAGCTATATCTTTGATAGGCTCGGATAGTTTTTTTTCGTTTTTCTTCAAGAAATCACAAAAAACTCGAGGAGATGGCACGCTATGACAAAGGATATCTACAACAAACAAGTTATCATATGCTTTTTTAAGGAACTCCATCAAAGCAGAACAATGACAAGGAGTTCCCGTAAACAGAACTATCCTCCCCTCCCGGAGATAGCGTTTAATCTTGCAAAATGTATCTCCAACATAACACTGGACATATTTAGATCCTCGCATTCTGTATAGTTCTTTTTCACTGTCCACGCCAATATACTGAACACGCTTATGTTCTGGGACAAATGAAGCACCGTAAACAATTCCGTGTTTGGAAAAAACATAATCTGCTAAGGCAGAAAACATGCCCCCAGAAGTACTACGAAGACGCACTTCGTCATTTTTATTTTTCACAGCATATACCTGCGGGTTAAAGCCTCTCTGCTTTAGTCCATTTTTCAGCCATGAGCAAGAATTACTGCATATTCCACAATCAATACAATTATCCTCATCTACATTGGGATATAGAAAGCCCTCTATATTCTCTACCATAGAAATACAATGTTTAGGACAAGACTGAGCACAGGCAGAGCATCCGCAACAATTATCATCTTGAGGATTTTGTATATTAATATGATTTTTTAATCTGCCCCCCATTAGTTTTCTATGGCATTTATCAAATAATTAATACTATCTTTTCGAAGGTATTCCAATTTCCTATTCACCAAAGCCCAATCGATAGTTATCGGAAGTTTATCCACTTGATTAATATCCGTCAATAACCTTTCCTCCAATCCGACATTTTTTAGCAAGGTTTGAGCTCGTTGAGGGCTATTCCTCTTTATAACGCTAATAAAATCCTTGTTGAAATTTACTGCAAACGCAGTACCATGGAACGAATTAGTGCAAATATAATTAGCATTCTCAAAAAGCCATAGGAACTCTGCCGGTCCAACAAAAGGAATATTAATATCGACACCGGGAAATCTTCTGGCAGCATTTGTCATCATAGCAACACGCCAACCATTCTTATCTGCTACCTTACGTGCATATTCTACACACTCCGCAATCTCATCAATGTAATAAACGAGGACATATTTTTCTTTCTTCATTTTACGAACTGGATTCATCACTGTTCTCCACTCTTTTGGCTCAAGAAGTAGGGTAGGATCTAGAACGACCTTTACCTTTCTGTTAAGAAACGATTCTAAATGCTCCTTTCCCTCAATTTCCCGTGTACTTAGGTGCGAATACTCATTAAACCAAGGACATAAAACTTTTTTTTCATTATCATTAAACCGATACGATCCTAACGAAGAGGCATATGCCACTTTTTTGTATTTGTCTTTATCCGCAAAAGCAAGGTAATATAGAGGGTTAATCCTGTCAACCAACCCTCCGCATGTCGGATTCCAAACCTGATCACTGCCACTAATAAGAACATCGTAAGGCTCATTAAACCCATTCATCATATCGTCAATAGAATGCCATGATTTCTTTGATATAGATGATTTCAAGAAAGAACGATAACGATAGAATCGGGGAAAATCCATCAGATGATATGCGATATTTATCGGAAAGGGATAACGCCTAGGATTATCGGGAATTTTAACATAATTCAACACCTCTGAATTATATCCCGAAAGTCTTAGCTTCTGATTCAAAGCATACGCTTGCAAAGCTGCACCATAATTTGTATCACTATGAATAGTGATAATACCAATATTTTTCATTTTTTGCTATTTAGTAATATCTACAAATAATTGTCTCCAGAGTTCCATAATATTCTTTTCGGCATAATACGCAGCATTGGATCTACTATTAGCCCCAAATTCTATTCGCAGGTTCTCTTCATTCATTAGTTTTGCGAGTTTTATTGCAAAGTTATTTTTCTCCCCATCTTTTACGACAAACCCATCAATGCCATCGTTAATAAGATCCTTCGGGCCACAGGGAAAATCATAACTAACGACGGGCAAACCCAACGACTTCGCTTCAAGCATCGTCATCGGCATTCCTTCATAACGAGAAGTCATCACAAAGATAGACGATTCTAAATATTTACTCCTAATATCTTTTGCTGAACCACAAAGAGTTACACTTGAAGATAAACCCAAACTATCAATTTGCTTTTGAAGTCTTTGTTTATCCGAGCCTTCTCCATAAATTTTCAATTTCCAATCTTTATGGTCATTTGCCAGTAAACTCCAAATACCGACCAATCGATCAAAACCCTTTTGAGCATCTAGACGCCCAACCGCAATGACAACCTTACTTGCATAGTTCGCAGTTCCATCGATATTGAACGGCAGTATATTCGGTATGTATGCAACGTTAGATTTTTTAGGTAGCCATCTCTGTTGGTCCTCTTTTGTTAAGACTACAAACTTATCATACTTGGGGATGACCAGATTCTCTTCTTCCCAACATGCCCAATAATAAAGAAGTTTTTTTACCCCAGAGTAATTAAAGGAATCTGCCATTAATCTTTTGTGGCCTCGGCAGAAATGAAACTCCAAGACTTTTTTGCTTCCATCTTTTATTTGAGGCAAGAAATTTGCCTCAAAAGTAAATGTAGAAACAGTAACATCCGGACGAATATCAAACAGTACATCTGTAAGTTTCTTCATATGGATATTCTTGATTTTCTGCTTAAACCGAATTCGATTAAGCAGAGGCATAGACAGCATGTCGAAATACGGTAACTGCAAATCGACAATGCGTATTCTATTAGACAACTCATAATAAATGGGCCGTCCATTTTGTGCAGCTAGTACAATTGTCACATCCCATCCAAACACATTTGCAAGATAGTTTGCTTTGATTGTTACAATGCGCTCTATGCCGCCCGGATTATAGAGTTGTGGCAAACAATATACAATTTTCATCTAAGAGAAAAGATTATTAAACGACTCTGAAGTTGATGGTTTATACAGGCTGGCCACATTTAGGTTCATTTCCTGTATTTTTATCATTGCAATAGCTAGTTTTTCAATACTATTAGGTTGTACCAAAAGACCATTAATGCCATCTTGAATAATTTCTTTAATCATTGGTATACATGTATAAGCTACAGATTGCTTGTTCAAATATGTTGCTTCTATCAAAACATTAGGCAAACCTTCGTCGCGAGAAGATAAGACATAGCAGTCTGAGTTATAAATATATTTATATGGATTTGATGAAAATCCTACAAAAGAAACCTTTTCTTCTATTTTTAATTGTTTTGCTGTAGCATGTAGTGATTTACAATATTCATCGTCCACATCACTTCCAATAATGAACAGACGGCTATTGGGCTTATTGCTAAGAACAATCCCAAATGCCTTCAACAATAAATCATAACCTTTTTGATAAGCGCACCTCCCAACCGCAACGTACTTAAAACCTACAGTGTTTGCAAAAGGGCTTTCTTCTTTAATCTTTTCATCTATCGTCATTGTATCAATTGGATTGTATAATTGCACTACCTTTTCTTTTGGAACACCTAATATACTAACAAATTCTTCTGCCATTTTAGGTGTTTGTGCTACAACCTTGTAAGCTTTAGGAAAAAGATATTTAACCATATTAGGGATAAGGCCTTTATTGCCCCAATGCGAAGGATTTATTTGTCCTCGTACTATAGCCTTTGTCCCAGTACATAAATATTTACAACACAATACAACCATAATACATAAGATAGACATAGAAGCAAACACATAATCAGGTTTGTTTGTCCGAATCTCTTTAAGGACCTTTAAGAAACATGACAACCTCAAATGTGGTTCTTCAAGATACCTTACTGGTATATCTGTAGGCATAAATTGTGATAACTGACAACTACTTTTATCAGTCACAATAATAGTAGGCGAAAACTTCTCTTTGTCTAGCATCTTCGCAATAGTTAAAGTAACACGTTCTGCGCCACCTACACCACCTGTAACGAAGAAAAAAACATTATTTCTTTTCATTAAAATCTAAAAGTTATGATTAAACAATTTATTTATCAACTTGAGAACTCTTCCCTGTTTTTCAAATCTATAAAATCCACTAACTTCCTTGTTTCAGAAAATGAGTTAAAGCTTTTTACCGCAATATCTTTTCCGCTTTTACCAATAATTTCAGCTTCTTCTCTATTATTAAGTGCCCATATAAGTTTTGAAGAAAAATCTTCTGAATCGAATGGTTTAGCAATTAATGCGGACACCCCATCTTTCAAGAATTTAGGAATATCACCTACAGATGTTATGACAACCGGATTCTCTGTTAATAAATATTCTCCCAATTTTGTAGGAAAACCATACTTGGCTTGTAGGTTATCCGGACGATCAAGAGCCAATACTTCCGCATTTTTAAGCAATTGTGGAATATCAGCAGATTTTACTATTCCAGCAAAAACGACACGGTCCTTTATACCCAATACATTAACTAAATCCAAATTATTAAATTTCTGTTCTTTGGAAGGTGTCTTCCCTATAATATACAATTTTACATTTGGTACTTGCTTCGCAACAATAGCAAATGCTTTAATGAGTTCATCAACCCCATCTTTATTATTAGAAGCAGTTCCACAATACGCTATATATCTATCACCTCCAACTGTTTTTTTTAGATTCACAAAACGAGATGGATCAACTGTCATATTGATAATCTCTATCTTGGATTTATCAATGCCATATTTGGAATAATAATCTTTTAATGGTTCAGAAATAACAAACAGTCCATCAAGTTTTGCTACTGTGGATTTATATTCTTCTGTAGATAATGCCAATAGCGGATGAGGAAATCCATTACTAGCTTCGGGATGTTCTGTTCTTTCCGCATAAACTCGTACACCTTGAACCTGTTGACATAGACTTGTTAATTTGCTTATACTATAAGTATAAACAATATCGCCAGGTTTAAGACGTTTTATAAAGCGATTTATATATAAAGATAGTGTTATTTTCCTAAAAAATCCTCTATATGGCAACCAACTTTTCCAGTAATATTCAACTTTTATATGATTAAAATTCTCTTTAAGCTTATCATAGTTATTGTTCGGATTAAGAAAAACGACGGTCGCTTTTACCCCCATCTGATCCATTGAACGATAGTATCCAATGAGTCGATTACATGCTGCAGTATTGGGTAGATATTCTAAATTTAAGATGTATAGCATAACTATATTGTTCTGTTAAAATGGAAAAGTTAGACACCCTAGCATTCGGAATATAGCTGCTTTGATGGAACGCATATTGAGCAGGGTATATATAACATTTTTCTTTGTTTCATACACTCATTACCTTGTGTGACAAGTCACGAGAAACACTCTCAAAGGATATTGTACTTAGAAAATCCTTTATGGGTTTTTCAAAAGACTTACAGCCTAAATGAATTGCAGTCATCATTGCTTTCTCAAGATCTCCATCAACATCAGGATTATACTTTATTCCAATTTTATATTTATCTATATAATAAGCATAAGGATTATAGCATGGTGCTATTATAGGACAATAATGAATAAGAGCTTCCAACATCGTACCATTTGTAATGGTACCTGTTGTTTGCATATCCGCGAATATAACGAAGTGACTTTTCGAATAATATTCAAGGAATTCCTCATACTCAAGGAAGCAATTATTACGAACTATACAAGGATAACCATTAATGTTACTTTGTATTATTTTCTCATAATCTTCACTTGCTTTTCCAATTACGTAATATAGTTGACTATTGTCGCACACCCTTTTAAATGCTTTAATCGAAAGATCCACTCGCTTTTGTGGTCTCAATTGACCTATGGTCAAGAAAGAAACCACATCAGTTGGGTTGCGATGCTTCAACATGTCTTCTTCAACAACTCTTTCTTCTCGAATTATTAAACGTTCTTCAGGCAAGCCTAAAGATAGAAACTCCTTTTTGATAATATTATTCGATACAAAAAGAAATTGATACGGATTCCTTAAGAATTTATTTCTTAAAAATGGTGCTCTAAAAAATGTATAACGGTTTTCATTTCGCAGCGGATTCGGAATTTTAAATCTATTACTTCTTAATCCCCACCAAAAGCAAGGTTTTTTAAGAGAAAACCAAGAAGCACTCATTCCCAAGTGATATGATCCACAATAGAAACGATCCGCCCACTCCCTCACTTCGTCAAGAACGGCGGTAAAGTATAGATCTTGAGCACGATAGTAGCACAAGTGTTCAATAAAACGCTTCATTGGATTCGGCGAAAAATTAGCGTTTAATATTTTCGGAAGAATTACGTGATGATGTAATACAGGTATATCATCTAATTCATCATATCGATCTTCATGATAGATGTCTAAAATAGCTACAGACAATCCACCAGCCTTCAGCAATTTTGCTATTAGGCGCACGTCTATTTTATGGTGTTTTGCTTGGCGATAATTTTCAAAAACAATTATATACCCGTTGGCGGAATTAATTTAAGCCTCAAATCCGCAACTAATAGGACTTAGTGCGTTTTTTGCTTGCAAAGCGAGAAACAATCATCTTGTCGCACAT